>Ga0115000_10000676_pt1 | contig 31297 bp, 29 predicted proteins | sample ArcticOcean_MG_C_6_FD_89690 | JGI IMG/M metagenome (GOLD analysis project Ga0115000, IMG submission 89690) | Marine microbial communities from western Arctic Ocean - ArcticOcean_MG_CB8_128 | ecosystem: Environmental > Aquatic > Marine > Oceanic | place: Arctic Ocean: Canada Basin | collected...
CAAATAGACAATTTACCTTCTGAAATAGGGATCCCTATCGACCCAATTTTACTTCTCAGTGAATTAGGAGGAACATAACTGATTCGAGCAGTAGCTTCTGTTTGGCCATACATAACGTAAAAATTTATTCCTTTAGATTCTGCATATTCGCTAAATTTTTGAATGTACTTATCCTCAAGCTTGCCTCCCGCTTGAGTCATTACTTTTAGCGATGGAATATCTTTGTCTAAGAAGCCAGCACGAAATAACATTTGATAAAAAAATGGCACCCCCGAAATAGATGAAATTTTCTCTCTAGCGAGAGTATCAAAGTATCCTTCATTGAAAGGAGTCTTATCAGAAAGATATACGCAAGCACCAGAATATAGGTGTGAATTCATAACTGATAAGCCATAAGAGTAACTTAAAGGCATAGAGCAAAAGGCTCTTTCATCTGGCTTAATTTTAAGGAATTTTGATATAGCCACTGCATTTGTACTTATATTTTTTTCTGAGAGTCTCACAAGTTTTGGACTACCAGTTGACCCTGATGTACTTAATAACAAAGCTAGTTCAACAGGTAAAAGACCTTCTAACAGATTTTTCTCATCCACTTCGAAATCGTTTAGCCCACTAAGCCCGAAGGAAATAGCTGGAGCATAAATTTCATGTAATTTAAACTTCGAGCTTTCGGTTAAATCGGATGCAAGTAAAAGTGGAACAATGGATGCCCTTAAACAAGCCAAATATTTAATCACGCTATCAATATTTGATTGCATGGGCAAGAATGCAAGATTACCCTTTAAATTAAGATTCTCTAAAACACCCTGATAGCTATTTACCATATCATTCAACTCAGAGTATGAGACTGATGAGTTCATGGTAACAATTGCTGGACCATTCAACGATTTCAGGTGTTCTTCAGACCAAAATAACTTACTCATTTGTTACCTATAAATATTTATTAACTATCTCAACTGCCATTTTAAAAGAGCTCATGTCAATAACATCATCAGTCTCAATCATAATATCAAACTCATCTTCAAGCGCAATAATTAAAGACATATGAGCAACAGAATCCCATTGAGGAATCGAAGCATACTCTAATTCATCAATAACGATATCACTTGGTATACCAAGGCACTCCATAAACACATCCTTTACTCTTTTTTTCATTGTTTTCTCCTGAGAATATTAATGTTATATTTTTGAATCAATCATACTTTGTGGCATCTTTGGTAGCCTGGAAAAAAATCCTTCAACTTTAAGGCTTGGTAAAAGTATTGCTATACCAGTAAAAATTATGATTTTGATATAGAGCCATATAGATTTGTTTTCAACATACCACACTTCTAGAGAGGCTTTATATGGTGATATTGTGTGCTTATAAAAATCATGCGGATCCGGACGGTGTGCATAATAGCTCTCTTCATCACGCAATAATAAAGAACCTATACCAGTAAGTCCAGGAAGCACAGATCGAATCAACGTAGACTCTTCTACTTTGTAATTAGCGTCACCTTCAGGAACTAAAGGTCTCGGCCCAACAATACTCATATCACCAATAAAAATATTAAATAACTGTGGTAACTCATTTATTTTTGTTTTCCTTAAAAAGGATCCAATAAACAGCACTCTTGGATCATTTTTCATAGTCAAAGTTCCAGCTCCAATATTTGGACTATTTTTCAACATAGTCGCAAATTTATACATAAGGAATTTATGACCACCTAAGCCAACACGAGTCTGTCTGTAAAAAACCTCACCCTCTCCTGTAAAACGCAAAATAATAATAAGTGGCAAAAGTAAAGGAGAAAGTAGCAAAAGAGATAACCCTGATAAAATTAAATCAAATATACGTTGCATATTTACATCCTACCATCTAAGTATTTACCAGTCTCTTTATGCTTAAAATCAGGAATCATTTGATTAAAAAGATCTACTAAATGAGTTTTTTTCCAAGATTTAAATTTACGGATATTTTTAATTTCTTTGATAAAGTCATTAAGTTGTAAACAATTATAATTAGCATCATTCTTTATTACTCCAAGATTTTGGAATTGATCCATATCCAATATTTCACTGTCAGTAAAAAATTCCTCGAAGTCTTTTTCACCAGTTGTATCAGACTTGAAAAAATAGCATGGCCATCGCTTGGAACTTATTAGCTCAGCAGATCGATCTCGAGCTTCTTGCTCTGAAGAACATTGATAAGGTTCATAACCAAGTTCTTCTAGGTAGCGCTCAGCAATATCAGAGAAGGTAGTTAAATTTAGTTGAGCACTCAATTTAGGAAAGAAAATATCTCTATTCTCACCTAGAAGGCAGGACATAAGACACAACTCTCCCGACTCCTGTGGAGTCAGAAAATAACGACGAACATCATTAGGGGCAGATATAGGTTGTTGCTTTGCAAATCGTTGATTAAACCCATGCAAGAGTGAACCATCAGAGAAAGCAACGTTTGCAAACCTTGCTGTAGAAATGGTAATTTTCTCACTCTCACGCATTAAAAACTGCTCCATAATACGTTTACTGGCCCCCATCATGTTAACTGGGTTTGCTGCTTTATCAGTAGATACACAAAAATACTTCTTTGCACTTTGTTCTCTAGCTATTTGGGCAATTTTAATAGTGTTAAGTATATTAACTTCAATAAGGCGCATTAATGTAAATGGATCTTCCTCACTCCGGACATGCTTCAATGCTGAGAGATTAAGGATATAATCATAGTCACCTGTCGAGTTCATCAACGCTTGATACTCAAGACCTCCACAATCAATAGCAAATGTTCGGAAATCACCATCAATATATCCCAGGGTACTTCGTATATCTCGAACTAACTCAACCATATTATTTTCGCTGATATCAACAACATGAAGTGCAAGTGGATTTCGTTTAAATATCTCTCGTGTCACAGCCTGACCAATAGAGCCTGCGCCGCCAATAACTAAAAATCGACTGCCCGATACAAGCTCCGCAATCTCATTATTTCGGAAAAAAATATCTCTCTCAAAGAGTGGTGATGACCTTCCAATTAATTTCAATGTATTCATAGAATCATTAGCCATAAAGTTTAGATAAAGTTCCATCAGGAACGCTTGATGGGATGTTAACTACTCGATCTTGAAGCCAGACTGAGTTCTCAAGCCCATCATTCTGGCAATTTTGAAACATTTTAAGCTCGGACATCAACTTCCAAATTGGGCGCGTCATAACACCATTATTATTAGTGTATTCTAAAAATTTATCCCGAGCAGATTTAGATTCTAAAACTATTGCATTTAGCCAGTGATTTGCTTGAGTCCCTTCAATTCCTCGAATAAACTTAATAGACTGACCATTACAAAACTGACCCCATTGATCAGATAAATTGGCCTTTATAGATAAAATCTCCTCTATGCGCTCCATTTGAGCACACCCCAAGGCAGCGTTTAGATTTGACATGCGATAGTTAAACCCTACTTCGTCATGAATATATTCATAAGAATGGAGTACCTTAGCAGTTGCCGTAATATGCCTGGCACGCTTTGCTAAATCTAGATCATCAGTAACGAGCATGCCACCACTTCCAGTAGTAATAACCTTATTACCATTAAAACTTAAAGTACTTATTAATGCAAAGGTACCTGTATGATTACCTCGAACATAACTACCAAGTGACTCTGCGGCATCCTCTATAAGAGTAATGCCCCAATCAGCACAAATAGTAGCAATTTCTTCTATTCGACAGGGAAACCCAAAGGTATGCATGGGCATACACCCTGCTATTCGCCTTCCAGAATCCTTATTAAAAGGCCGTCCAGCTTTCATCTCTACATGATTTTCAAGAAAGATCTTCAACGCCACTGGACTCATGCCCATAGTGTCAAGGTCTACATCCACGAACACAGGATGTGCCCCAGAATAGCAAATTGCATTACAGGTTGCGACGAAGGTTAATGCTTGAGTGATTACTTCATCTCCAGAATTAACACCCGAAAGTTTTAAAGCTACATGCAGTGCAGCTGTTCCATTGATGGTAGCTATGGCGTATTTAGCTCCTGTAAATTTAGCAATCATATTCTCGAACTCATTTACCTTAACTCCAACAGAAGATACAAAGTTCGAGTCGATGCAATCAACTAAATATTGACGCTCATTTCCTTCAAAAACGGGTCTATGTAATGGAATAAAATCATTACCAAAAGTTTTTTTTGCAAACTCTATAAATTTTTTATTTAGATTTTTCGCCATGATATTCCTTAAAATTAAATACGCTAAAACACCCCTAAAAATATTGGTCTAATATTGTTATATATTGTAATTATGCACAACTTTAGTAAATATTTTTGAGAAAGAATTGACTCCAACTTTCACTGAAAGGTTCTTATCATAAAATGAAGCTGCATTAGCGCCCAATATTTGTAATTCAAGATTCTCTAAATTCATTAATTTTTTTGCTGCTTCGGCAAGTGAAACAGCACTTCCAGGTTCAATGCAAATTCCACAATTAGCTTTCACTATCAAATCTGAAGCATCTCCTGGTACAGCCATAATGATTGGTTTGCCCATTGCCATATAAGCTTGAGTTTTCCCTGGAATAGTAATTGCAAATAATGGGTCCTTATTTAGGTGAACTAATAGTGCATCTGCTGACTTTAAAAAAGAACCAGCTTTTGACATACTAACTGCGGGAATGAAGACTACATTGTCTAATTTTAGATCTTTGGTGCGGGTCTTTAAGTCATCGAGCATTAGGCCTTGACCAAGAATCAGAAAACATAATTTTGGACAATCTTTTTTCAAAATAACAGCTGCGTCTAATACAACGTCCAGTCCTTGTGCACGGCCAACATTACCAGCAAAGAGGATATTAAAGCTATCTTTTTTAAATAAACTATTAGGAGTCTTATTTCTATTATCCCTGAGTAGTATTTCATCTGTCCAATTGTATATGACATCTATTTTTTCGTCTTTAACGCCTCGATTAATTAAACATCTTTTGAATCCTGGTGATAGCACTACAATTTTATCGGCTCGATCGTATACGAAAGAACATATTTTTGAAATTAAACTTAATATAATTTTATTATTTACCATTCCTGTAGCTTTTAAAGTATCTGGCCACATATCCTGAATATCATAAACAACTGGTACACGTCTAAATATTTTTATCAGTACAGCTGAGAGGCCCACAGTTAATGGCGGGTGGTATACATAGATTAAATCCGGACGCTTAGCAAAAAATAAACCATAAATTAATGATGTCATCGCAAAACTTAAATAATTAAATATACGCCCAATCTTACTTTTTCCATGACTAGGAAATAGAGGAACTCTCGTAATAAGTACTCCATCAATAACTTCTTTTTGAATCAACTTTATCCGATAACCAGGGTAAATTACCCCACCAGGATAATTTGGAAATCCAGTAATGACTTCAACTATAAAGCCTTTTTTAACTAACTCTTTTGCAAATAAGAGCCCCTTAAATGCTGGCTCAGGTTCAAACCACTGAGTTAAAAGTATAATACGCTTGGACATAGGCAGTGCATTCTCAACTAAAAAAAATTTAAGAAACAGTGCCTTTCCTGGCACTTAACTAGATTTAATTATTAATTTGATTTATTGGCAATTGCCATACTTTCTCAAAGGATTTATGAACAATCTCTTACTGAAAGACCATTTTTAACAATGGAATAAGAAAGAAAACATTTAATTATATCGATTTTTTCCAAACTACTCGGTTAACATAATCAGTATAACTGTGGATAATTCGAATGATCTTGTGTGATACATTAGGCACCCGATAATCATCTACAAGTCCCAGTAAACGATCTTCACCATTTGGTTGATTTTCCAATATTGCTAGTGCTTGAATAACTCTAACTGAATCGAAACCAACCATCATTACAGCTGCCTCCTCCATGCCTTCAGGGCGCTCATGCATTTCTCGGAGATTTAATGCAGGGAAATTAAGTATTGATGATTCTTCATTAATGGTTCCACTATCCGAGAGAACAGCTTTAGCAGTTAATTGCAACTTGTTATAGTCGCTAAACCCAAGAGGCTTTAGAAGCTTTATATGTTTATTTAGTTTTACTTTCATAGAGTCAAGGCGCTTTTGTGTTCGTGGATGCGTTGAAATAATAATCGGAAGCTCATATGCTTCTGCCAAGGTATTAAGCACATCAATAAGACGCCTAAAATTATTATCTGACTCGATATTCTCTTCTCGATGAGCACTGACAATAAAAAAATGGCTCTCCGTTAAATTAAGATGCGAGAGAATATTAGAATTATTTATTTTTTCTCGGTAGGTTGATAAAACTTCGAACATAGGGCTTCCAGTCTTAATTATCATATCAGATGGCAATCCCTCCCGCAGAAGGTATTCTCTTGCAATCGAGCTATAAGGTAGATTAACATCTGCCATATGATCGACAATTTTTCGGTTAATTTCTTCTGGAACACGCATATCAAAGCAACGATTACCTGCTTCCATATGAAATGTTGGAATTTTACGTCGCTTTGCAGGTAATATCGATATACAACTATTTGTATCACCAAGAACGAGCATCGCATCTGGATTTTCTTTAGACAAAACCTCATCAACTGAAATAATAACTTTACCAATTGTCTCAGCACTATTCGAACCCGCAGCGTTTAGAAAATAGTCCGGTTGGCGGATTCCAAGATCTTCAAAAAAAATCTGATTCAATTCGTAATCATAATTTTGACCTGTATGAACAATGATATGCTCACAATACAAATCAAGAAGGGGTATAACACACGACAGTCTTATAATTTCAGGGCGTGTACCAACGATGGTCATTACTTTTAATTTTTTCATATCATACTTTACTTATAGTTGTATCGGGTTTTTTTGGATTAAAAATTTCATTTTCCCATAATATTGCTATCATTTCTTCATCGCCAATGTTAGTAATATTATGAGCCCATCTGGTAATTGTCTCAACTATACATTAAGAATGACTCGAAGTCTTAATGTCGAATATTTTATCAGTCAAAATAATACTAAAACTAAAGCGAGCACTCCCTTTAATAACTAAAGAATTTTCTGTTTTAGTATGGTGCAAGTAGTCTCCTCTAGCAATTCCTAGATGAGAAGTGAAATAAGAAAATTGAGCGGAGTTTTTGTTTTTAACATCTCAAGAAAAACACCTCTTTTATCCACATGGACTGAAATATTATTCATGAGGCAGATAGGATATATATGTAGCATATAAGGCATGGATGAAATCTGCTCCTACGGGCTCGGAAATCAAGCTGGTACGACAATTTTTGAACGCTTTAATTTGTTTTGCAAGAGCCGAAATAGTTATAGAATATTCTGGCTCAATCGAAATTCTTAAAACACCATTTAACACATCTCGCTGAAGAATTTCAATAAAAGAAGAGACTACTGCATCAACGTACACCAGTTTAAGTAGTGCTGATGAATCGTTAATTTGAATTGGCAAATCATTAGCAATATTGTTGCAGAATGTTGCTACTACAGAATTATAATTAGGCTTGCACCATTTACCAAAGACTCCAGGTAAACGATAAATTACTACAGGATTATTAAAATTCTCCGAAAGAGCCTCAACATATACCTCTGAAGCGAGCTTACTCCGACCGTAATAATTATCAAGCTCAGCTTGAACAGATGAACTAAAAATCAAAGGGATATTTTGGTCAAGTTCACCAAGAATTGAACATAACTTACCAGTTAGATCTTCATTACCTTCTTTAAATTTTTCGACAGAAGGTGGTCTATTTTCACCTGCAAGGTGAATAACAGCATCTGCTTCTGAAAGTTTATCTCTCCAATTATTATCAGAATCATCACGTGTTAGAGTACTCAATTCGAAATCATCATACTCTTGAAGGCGAAAAACTAAATTCTTACCAATAAACCCGTTAGCACCTGTTACTAAAATTTTCATATAATCTATCCGAACTATATTTATTGAGGTTAAACGAGTTTTTTAATCAAAGTTAACTTAAGTAACAGGTCTTTCATAGCTTTGACCTTAATCCTTGACGTGTTGTGTGAATTGTAATCCATGGCCTGAGATATTCTCATCTCTCCTGATTCCACAAATTTACCGTAGTTTAAATCGCGAAGATCTGGAGGTACGCGAAAATAATCTCCTAAGTCTTCTGCAGCAACCATCTCTTCACGACTAAGAAGAGTTTCATAGAGCTTTTCTCCATGCCTAGTGCCTATAATATTTATTTTATGATTTGATTTTCCTAATAATTCGGTCAACGCTTTAGCTAGAGTTTTTATAGTAGCTGCTGGAGCTTTTTGAACAATTATATCCCCAGACTTGCCCTTTTCAAAAGCATATAAGACAAGATCAACTGCATCATCCAATGTCATCATAAATCGAGTCATCTCTGGATCCGTAATGGAAATTGGAGTGTCAGATTTTATCTGATCAATAAATAAGGGGATGACTGACCCACGCGAAGCCATAACATTACCATACCGGGTAACGTTAATTACTGTAGAAGAGGCATTACGCGACTTAGCCACAGCAACTTTTTCCATCATAGCCTTACTTATGCCCATTGCATTGATTGGATATACAGCTTTATCTGTGCTTAACACTACGACCCTCTTGACTCCAGACTGAACTGCAGATTCAAGAACATTCTCTGTACCCAAAACATTTGTTTTGACTGCTTCAAGAGGATAAAATTCACATGATGGCACCTGCTTTAAAGCTGCGGCATGAAAGATGTAATCGACCCCTCTTACAACATTATTAACTGACTGGAAGTCACGCACGTCTCCAATATAAAACTTTAATTTTGAAGAATCATAAAGCTTACGCATATCATCCTGTTTTTTTTCATCCCGACTAAATATACGGATTTCCTTAATATCAGAATCTAAAAACCGACGCAACACAGCGTTACCAAATGAGCCAGTACCTCCAGTTATTAGTAATATCATATTTTCAAAATTCATAAATTAAATCCTTTTTAAAAAAATTATAATAATGCATTCAGCGCCTATAAAAAACCTTAAAAACATAATTAAAGATCACAATTTTCATCTTAATTTATGATTCTACCCTGCGCCCTTAGGTGGGAAACTACAAATCCGTATACAAATCCAAGAAAAATCCAGTAGTTTACAGACTGATGAGCAGTTTGGCCCAAACTATAAACCAATAAAGCGATTAACGAAATAAACATAGACAATGATAATCGTCTCACATTGTCGTCAGCAATTGTCTTTATCAATCGAAATAATAAAAGGTAAGCAAGGCCATAAAAAAAAGTCCCTAACGCACCAATTTTAGAAATAAAATTAAGGATATCTAATTCCAAGAGAAAAGGTTTGGCTAACAAGCCATAAGTTGAGTAACCAGGAGTGTAATAACCAAACCCAACACCGAATATTGGAAATTCAATTAACCTGTCCAATATTATGTCAAATTGCACAAGTCGATAGCCCAGTCCAGCACTGAATTCTTTGCTCCCATTAATAACTTCCGCAAATTTCCCCAAATCTCCTATAAACAAAAAATAGACTAGTAAACTTAGGCCCATGATGAAAAAAATAGGTAATATGCGAACTATTCTTCGACCTAAAAAATAGAAACTGAATACAAATACACAAGCTATTATTAGCATTCTAGCTTGTGAAAATACTGCGCAGACCATTATTAAAAATAATATGAAATTTATGCTCTCGTTAGGCTTAGTTTTCATGGCAAGCTTTGAGCAATAAACGCATAATGGAATCAGCAATAAAGGTGATTGTTTAAGTAAAATCTTCCAAGAGGGTACGTCGTAAAGGATATAAAAAGTGATAAGATAAATTATAACTTTAATAGCAACAATATAAACAAGCATCTTAAGAGCACTTTCAACGTTCTCACAAGATATCGGTTTTTCAATTGAGCAAATAGGTAAAAAAATCATAACAAACATGAACGGCATGGTCTCATTAAGAGCGTTCCAAAAGTTATTTGATAGTATGCCATTTAAAAAGCCTAACAAAATTACTCCAATCAAAATATAAAAAGGCGCTACAAATGAAATTTTTCTTGGTATTTTTAACCCAAATGAGACAACTAAAATTAAAACCGCTAATGAAAGTAGAGCCTTAAATATTAAATTTGGGAGATTTATATCCAATAGCATACCCCTGACTACAGCATCACCAGCAAAATCAACAGATACTAAGAGAAAAATTATAAAAAGAATATTTTTAGCGTTATACGTCATGATAAGTTATTTTTATTCAAATAGTATATAGTCAGGTACAAATCTCAAATGCTTCTACTTTCATAATCAAGATCTCTAATTACACCGAAGATACTAGTCACTATTGCTTTACTAGCACTAGTATTAAGATTAGTCCTATCTTCCAAGAAGGTCTTCCTTCCTTCAGCACAATCGTCTATAATCCTAGCTATATTGCCAGATGAAATAATATCTAAGATGTTAGAGAGTTCTTTGGCATCCTTTGGTATTAGAACAGCGTCTGACTTATTAAAGTATTCATTTAAAAGAAAATCTTCAAATTTAGGGCAAATGACTGGCTTTCCAAGCACTAATGCATCCAATGAAGCCGTAGATCCATAACTTATTACACCATCTGATGCCACAATCATCTCAGAAGTGTTATCTAATTTATCTGCTACAAAAATATTCTTATACTTTGATGCTATTTCATTATGATAAGCGAGCTGCTTAGGTTTTTCTAATGGATGCGGTTTAATCACTAAACTGAGATTTTTTTTCTTTGAAACTTCACTCACAACTGCAAAATAAATTTCATTATATAGCCTTTTCTGATTACTAAGTTCGACCTGTGTTTCAAAGAGATCAACGTAAGAAGTCAGGAATAATAATACTGAAACACTTCTATCAATCATAAAACGACTGTTCAAACTGATTTCTTCACAAAGGCTTGTATTCTTAACCTTTTCTAGCTTAGCAGAACCAGTTTCAACTACTCGACTTATATCAAACCCGAGCTTAGCAAGTTGGGGTTTAGTTTGAGGTCCATGCGATAGCATCAAGTCGTCGCTACAAAAACTCCACTCTATGCACTCTTGATTAATATTACCGGCTTGAACCTGAATTACAGGTACACTAAGCTTATTTGCCAATAGTGTAAACACCCTATTCCGTGGATCAGCAACATCAATGGAAATGATGGCTGATGGCTTAACTATTTTTAGTATATGAATAGCAGCTGCCAGATATTTTGGAATCCTAGTCTCCATTTCTGGGCGCATAAAATCAATCATCGATAATAATAGATCTGATTTTTCACGAGCTATATCAGCAGATTTAATACTCTTAATCAATTTCTGAATGAGGATTTTTATATCGTGCTCAATCTTGCATTTTTTTGATAGAATTTCATCAGAAAGTATTTCATTAATGTTAATGCGATTATTACCAAACTTATAATAATCAGTTTGTTTATCATCAACCCAAAGAGGTTCATAGAATCCATCTTCTATAATATTTTTGAAAATTAAATCAAAGTTCTCAAATGCTAAATAACCAGTAAATCCCAAAAAAATAATGTTACTTCTGTATTCATTTTTAATTTCTTTCTGAACTTTAGGAGTCAAGAGCCTCCTTAAAGACTCATAACGATTGTGAAACCGGTATTTAGCCAACCGACCAAAAAAATTAATTCTATTCACCTTTGATTTTGAGTTGAAATGAATCGCTAAAATCACTTCGTAGATAGACCAAATAGATATGCTAGTACCATCTACATTTAACTCAAACCCATCACCCAAATTTTCATCCAAATGGGCCAATAGAGAACCCAGTTCTTTGACAAGATCACGATTAAAAGAAAGCACGTCCTCATATTCTGAACTTGAATTTTTCATTACTTTTCCCTGTCCACCAAATCACTACACATACCAAAACCTAATTTGTACTTTTCAGCAATCCATTTGCTGAGCATAGAAGCTCCAAAAGAATTGGCTAGTCGATAAATATTAACCATAGAATCACTATTTTTTAAAAGTCCCACGATTAATAAAGTATTGATTAATTTAACAGGAATTAACAAAACTATCTGAAGTATTAATTCAGTAGACCTAGGGTAATTTCCTCTCACGGATGTTCTATAGTTTTCAAAATTATAAGACCCCATAGCACGATATAGTAGGCAAAACTTAAATAAGTCAAAAGTGCTATTATGCGCTACTTTTTTCCTCACCCCAGATGAGAGGTTCTCTAACATTAAAACTTGATTAGGCCATTGGCGAAGCCAAATTTCAAAACCTCTTGGAGCCCACTCAGAGTTCCCATATCTAATTTTAATAAGCGGCTCTGCCAACACTTGCACCTTACTAGGTAAAGGAGATTGAAATAGAACGCCGATATGCGCAAAAGCTGACCCATGAAAAACTTTTCTCTCTCGAGATAACCAAAAATCACGCTCAACCACGATAGCTCCAATAAATGATAAGTATGGCGCCAATTCGAGAAATGCCTGCTCTCCTAGGCCATCAAAAGACCTATTTTCGTGAAATTTCAGAACCCCATAACTAAGAATTTTTTCAAAATATTTAGTATGAATGCTTGAGTTTACAACCAGTAATTGAGGGTCAGCTTTTAAAGAATTAATTACGGACGAGATGGCATTTGGTTGAAGAAGGTCATCATCGCTAAATAACCAACAATACTTCCCTAAAGCATATCCAACCGATTTATCGAAATCACCATCGACCCCAGAATTAGTATCCTCATAGAAGTATCTTAACCTCTTAGATGACTGATTAAGGGATTCAATTTCTGCCTTAGAGTCGTCAGTCGAGGCCCCATCAACAATTACAATCTCTACCTCGTTAGTAATCTGATCAAGAATGCATTTAACTGTCTCTACGAGGAACTTGGAGCGGTTTCTTGTTGCTATGCAAATGGATAAACGTATCATAAAAATACCAACATAAGTGAAACTTGAAAAATTTTTAAAATGAAATTACTGACGAACTGTAGGCTATTTTGGGTCGTTATTGAGACAATGGTTGAGCATATCAACTAAGGTGTCCTCGAGAGTAATCTTGGGTACCCAACCTGTAGCCTCTCTAAGTTTTTGAACACTTCCAACGACGCGCTGCTGTTCTGCATTTCGCAATCTCCCTGGATCTATCTGTACAGATATCTCCCTTCCTGATATGTTGATTATTTTTTTTAAAACAGATCTTATGCTTACTTCTTGACCTGAACAAACATTATAAATCCCCTTTTTGTTTAACTTTAACAATAGCCAATAAGCATCGACAATATCTCTAACATCAGTAAAATCTCGAGTAGTGTCAAGATTACCAACCTCGATAATAGGTGCCGTATTATCGCACATTATCTGTGCCACCTGCCTAGAAAAACTAGAAACCGAAAACCGATCTGACTGCCCTGGGCCAATGTGGGTAAAAGGGCGTGCGATAACAATATTAAAGTCGCTCCTCTTTTCCCATTGAAGACATAAATATTCAGCTGCTATTTTACCAACTGCATATGGACTCATAGGTGACAAGGTAGAATCTTCCAACAAAGGAAGTTTTTCTTCGAAGGGATGACCATAAACCTCACTTGAACTTACATATAAAAACGTCCCCTTAAAGTTATTCTCATGTAATACTTCCAAAACATTCAAGGTCCCATAAAAACTTATATCATAACTTTCTTTAGGTGAAGCTGCAGCTTCTGCAACTGTGGTAATAGCAGCAAGATTTACAACGTAATTTGGACGAAAACTCAAAATAAAATTCGTCAACGCAACTTTATCTCGAACATCCACTTCACGGCCTACAATCTTAGTGTCAGACCAGCTAGGGCTTTGTGCCAGCATATGAGTACCAACGAACCCTGAACCACCAATTATAAGAGTATTCATTTATTCAATAATTCTCCGAGCCCTGGCCCACTTAATATCATCTATGACAACTTATCAAACACGTGATATAAAATTTTATGAAACTTAATTCAAACAAAATAGTGCCATATTTTCAACCATTTTTTCGAGCATGCGGCAGTAGTGAATTGGTGACGAAATCGGGGGACCCGTCCTTAAATATAAAACCACCTAAATCATCCTCATAACCTTTGAAAGGAAATCCAGAATTCAAAATCCCAATAACCATTCTCCTTCTACTTCCTTGTATAAAGTTTGCCTTATGAAATCCACCAGTATCCATAATTAAAATATCACCTTTTTTTCCTGTCAATTTTACACAAGGATATTTATGAGCTTCAATCAACTGGTCGCTTTTAGGAGAGTCAACCTTCCCCCCTTGGAGAAAAATATTTCTGGAGTTGGAACCCTGCGCATAAATTGTTGAAGTGCAATCATCATCCACATCGTCAAGCAACAACATCACATTTAGCTGTAAATGATAATCAGTGTGGTATAAAGATGCCCACTCTTTGACGTTTTCGTTTAGTTTGTCTGAACCATTAAAGGCATGATCCTCAAGAATGGGAGAGTTTCTGTAGTAGAGTTGGCCTCCAGCATAATTATATATCGCCGCCAACAAATCCCAGTCAAAAAAAACATCGTACAAATCTTTATCATTAAACGAAGCGTAATAATTAAAAATTCCTGCGTAGTTTGAATCGGAAGGTGTGGCTGTCAAAGAATGATCATCACTGCCTTTACGCGAAAAAATTGACGCCGTTTTTTTAGATTGGGTACTGGAATAGGTTGCAAAACCCTTTTCCCGGAGATCAGAAATAATTCGTTCCGAAATTGCGTTGGTCGTAGGCATTTTAGCAAACTTTCTGGAAAAAGAAAATCTTAAGAACATCCTTTTTGAATACAATTCATTTTTTATTCCCGACAAAAATAACTTCAACTTCAATGGAATCAACTGTTTTATAATTTTCACCCTCACCACTCCAATTAATTAAGACCAATTATTGCTAGTATTTTATGTTGCTTACTGAGTTTTATCCGTATTTTTATGTCCAATGACCGCAACCACATTCCCGGAAAAGAAATATGGGTTATCGAACCCTATAATCTTAATCAATGGCCAGCGTATAATTTTAAGTATTAGCGATCGGAACACTCTAACCGGATATTCTATACGACCCTCAAAGGATTCAATTCTAAACCCATACGGTTCAACAATCTGTCTAAGCTTGGATTTACCAATTGATGTAACATGGGTATAATCACCATTTTGTGCCGCCATTCCAGCATATGAATCCCCATTGGGGAATCTGAAAAGCATCTTACCCGATGGATTCAATTTTTTCGATGCATGATAAAAAAAATCTTTTAACTGTTCCAGTGTAAGATGCTCAAGTACGTCAAACCCTACAATAAGGTCATACGGCCCTTCTGTATCTATTATGTGTTGGTAAACTTTGAATTTCTTTTCCTTAGCCAATTGAAGTAAATTTTCTTGGATTTCGATACCTTCCACTAAACAACCGTTATCTTGCAGCCATCGTAGAATTTTTCCAGAACCGAATCCTACTTCCAAAACCTTAGAATTAGATAATAAAATTTTACTCTCACTAAATTGCAAGGCTATTTCTTCTGACTCAGATTCTGTCAATTCAAAAAACTCACCCCAGTCATTAACACTCATTTTCCATCTAGCATAATCATCATAATCTGACAATTCACTATTTTCGTTCATTTCTATAACCTCTTAAAATTACGCGGTACAACGCCAAAAATATCATTTGAAAAAACATAAGCCTAAAATGTAACTTTTTACCATAGTTAACTCCATTTTTTGGTGTCAAATTGTCACTATGAATTCTTCTATAAGTAAGATTTTTAGTCATAAATTTAGACTTCCCATTCATAGCTGCACAAATTACTAACCAATGGTCATGAGCATATACACAGCTAGGAAAGGGCAGCATAACTTCCAAAAGACTACTCCTAAAAGCAGTCGCACTCCCAAATACCCTGGGTTTGACTAACTCAAAGAGTAGAAAGTGCAGTCCAGATAAACTGGCCGTAGGGAGTGATAGCCAGTTATTAGAAAGAATTTTTCCACTGGCATTAATTGATGTCAAGCTATGCACTACCAATACAGTGTCATCCACAACGCCAATCTCTTCAAGAACTTTTTGATATTTACCTGGAAACCAAATATCATCCTGATCAGAGAAAAATATAATTTCATGGGTTGCGTGTTTAAGCGCTTTTTCAAATGCCCTTACATGGCCAACATTCTTTTGCAACGAGAAAAGCCGTATTCGAGAGTCACCTATTGCATTTATTATTTCGATAGTTCTATCTTTCGAGCCATCATCAACCACTATCACTTCATCTCCAATACTTATTTGACTTAGTATTGAATATAGTTGCTCACCTATAAAATTTTCACCGTTATAGGTAGCTATACAAATACTTGCAGTACTTTTATTCACTTGATCTCCACAGGGGAGCCAAACTCATGATTCTTTTAACTTCAATGGAATTTTTAGTGAAGCCATTGGAAAATTTCACAACTTGCAATCTACCAAACAATGAGGGCTTGTCCAGTAGGCAAAATAAGTAGCTCTCTATTATTGTCTTTAGCAAAAGCCTCATGAACTATAGCCTGATTCTGTCCACCAAATCCACCATAGTCATCAAATAATATGATTGATCCTTTCCGAAACCTGCCTTTCAGAGCCGCTAATGCTGACTCTTCAGCAGTAGCACTGTTTAGATCGACATGCAGAAAACCAATAGGTTTATCCGGTAACTCAGCTAGACAATCTGGAATAAGCCCTTGAATAACTTTAATGGAGGGGTATTTTCTAAACCAATCCTCCACTTCAATAGCATCGTCCGTATATGCAAATTCTGCTGGATTGCTTGAGTGCGCATTGGGATCTGATAATGTAGAAGAAAAGATATCTATTAGATAAAAGTTAGGTCTGACAGATTTTTCAAAATCATAATAGGTCGCAATCCCTGTAGCCATGAATCCACGACCAGTGCCACATTCGACAAAAATAGAGTTATCAATTCCGGACTTTAAAGCTGCGCCTGCGGCCCAAATTGACGTATGTAGCCTCCATGTTATATTTCTGACCTCACTCTGATGCTTAAAAGATTCTATCCAGCGGCTTTCAGCCGCCAAGCGCGCTTTGTAAAAACATGGCTCTTCTATGAAGGTATGTCGGTTTACGGTGGCCAAATTATCATGGTTGAACAAGGGTCGTTTAAACTTCGGAAACGGGACCAAGTCCCAGGTCGTCTCAGGGTAAGTAAGAATATTTTCGTTATTATGTTTTTTCACAGAAATTGATTGGCCAAAAAGCCAGCCGATAATTCTAATTAAGGCGTTAAAAATATAAAGCCTTATCACAATTTATCAGCCTCTAATGCTGCCTGATAACCAGTAGTATTGGTTCCTTCAACCGGCGGGTTATAAAACACAACCTCTCTTATATTGTCCATTTTAACACCGGCTCTATAAAATCTTTGTTGTAGGTCATAATCTACTGGTCGATCAAATGTCTTGCGCCATGAATGGCGGTTCCACTTAAAAGATCGTAAATATGACTTATATAACCAAGTTTGCATTCCACCACATATCAAGTCAGAGCCAATATTATTTTTTTCAGGATGGACAATAAGATCTTTTCCATCTTTAACCGTTCTGTAGGAAGCAGAGACGAACTCCAGATCATTTTCGCCTGCGGCTTTTAACAACGTCTCTATATGGTTCTCGTACAACAAGTCATCGTCACTTATGAAAACAAACCAGTGGCCTTTAGCTAATTTCATGCCTTCGTTTCTCGGAACACTGCCCTGAACGAACCACCTATCTTTTATATCTTGAGGGTAGACGCCTCTCTTTGGAAGGTCGTAAAAAATTATTCTTGGATCATTCAAGATTTTTAACCGCTCAGCTGTATCGTCGATACACTTATCACCAATTATAACTACTTCTATATTTTTATGTGTTTGAGCCAAAATTGAAGGAAGAGTTCTACCCACTAAAATATTTGACCTATTGTAAGTTGCAATAATAATACTCACAAGATCACTCTCAACTTTACTTTTACTTTTTTGCCTTGCAAGTAACAACATAAAGGGTTCAGAAATCTTAAACCAAGCACCCAAGAATGCTGAAATAATTGAATTCAGTAATATATATTCTTTTTTTATATCAATCATTAAAACATACCTCATAATTTGTGTTTTAAGTGGTGTAGCACAAAAATTATCTAACACACTTTAAGTGTAGCTTGATTTTAAACTAACTCTAAGGTGGAGAGTTAGTAGCACTCAGACTTATTGATAAAAGCTTCGATGGTATAGCCATTGCGACTTCTATCATAAAAAGAGTAACGACCTCCTGTTTCTGTTATTACCCATGCCTCACACCCATTTATGGTGGTTAAAAAAGGTTGAGCAGACCCAGACCTATCAAGATTAATCGTTTGCAACACTTTACCCGTCGGTAATGAAACATAATAAGCCCTCGGATCGACAGTTCCAACTAGAAGAGTTTCCCCTTTAGGATTTATTTTACCAAGACCTCCAAATATAACTGAACTGTCAACATTATTCCCTTCAGCATCCTTCATTTCACCAACTACTATATCTTTAATTTTCTCCCCTGAATTTAAGTTAATAATTGCTATCCCACCCCAAGGACCTTTGTTTAATGGAAGAGCATCTTTTCCAAGTAAAGCCTGCCAAAATCCAGTCACTCTTAAATTCTTTTTCTTTAATTGCTCTCTATCATATTTATCAAAATGTTGAAAAATCTCATTTAGATCTTCTTCTCCAATACCTAGCTCTTGGTCATGAATCAATTTAAGTTTCGAATAATCCCTACCGTATTTATATTTATCAGTAAGCGTATATCCAACTAAAGAAGGTATAAAGCCATCGCCCTGCAACTCGGATTGAAACCTACCACCCCTGTCATTACGGTGACATGATGCGCAGTTTTTATCATATTTTTTATTATATGCTTTCCATTTAAGCGCTTTATATAAATAATCTAGTTGCTGAGCTCGGTCATGACTATCCGACCACTCAGTTTGAATCCAGCGAGAATTAGCTTGAGTGATAATAGCACTATTGACTTTTACTGTGTCGTCGCCAAAGAATAAGTTTTTAACATAAGTGTAGGCTTTATTTACACGCCATATAATAGAGTAGATCTTGGAACCTATCCAAAATTCTTCAACATAATTTAACCGAAGTATCCACGATGTATTATTATATGGTATTGCTAAAAAATCTTCTTTAGAACTCCTGAAATGCTCACCACCATGCCACTGAGGTCCTCCATGCAATCCCCTTGTCACGACGTCATAGTTCAAGCTAGGAGCTATAAACTCACCGTACTTTACATGCCTTAAAGCTTCAAATCGAGTTTCTTTCATTCTTAAATCTTCTGGTATTAATGAAATTTCGCTTACACGGCTTGGCCATGAAGGTATCGTTTGCGTCTTCGATAAGTTAGCTTCTGGCGCATAATCATTAGTAAATGAAACCTCCTTAAATTGATTGTTTTTTATAGGCGTTCCATCCATTGCATTAAGGATAAACACAGTTCCCGTTTTGTTCAAACCAACAATTAAGTCGTATACTTTGCCATCATTGTTAGTAAAATCTTCTATCAAAATTGGTTTACCAACCCCATCAAAGTCCCAGACACCAGTTTTAATCATTTGACGAGAGAATATTATCGATCCAGTTTTGGTATTTATCCCTATTAGGCTAGAGGAGTATGTGTCATCACCTCTATTTTTAGCTATAATCGTACCCGTATCACTAGTTACAAGGTATATCATATTATGCTTTTCAGATAACGTCGGGTTAGACCAAATTCTTGCACTGCTGCCGAGCTCAGTTCGCCAAATTACTTCTTGAAGACCTCTGTCATGACATTGTACAAGTCCTTTTCTTGCGCCAAAGGTCACGATGCATTCTGATGTGAAAATTGGTTCTGCCACGGACCAGCTTGTTGATGTTTTTTTCAATATTTCGCCTGACCTGGCATCCAGAAGAAATAATGTCGCGCCCCCTCCTAGCCCTACACGCTCAAAATCCGAACCAGTAATCGCAACTTGACCTAGATCTCGGTCAATAGCAAAGCCACGGCGACCTGCAAGTGCACCTAATTTAATTTTATAAACTAAAGATCCTGTGTCTTTTTCTAAAGCCAAAAAATGCCCATCACCACTAACAAAAAGAAGTAAATTTCCAAACTCTTTCGGTTTTGCCTGTACAGTATTTAAAACATCATTACTATCAATTTCGAATTTCCATACTCGTTCGAATGTTGAGTTTTCTGCGGCGACTACTAAGGAGGACATTATTAAACATAAAATAAGAACTGAATTACGATAATAATTGGTCAGAGGTTTTATCTTTGTGCCAAGGTTTAATTTGTAATAACTTTGCATAACAACAACCTCCTTATAGCTTGTTCATTTATTATAGTGTTGACTAGAGTATTATGAAAAGACTTTGAACTGACATTGTAAGTAAGTAAAAATTTTAGTTCTATTTTTAATGATAAGGCCAAATACATAAAACCTAGTAATGGCAATATTTTAGATTCACCACTCACCCCAACCTCCATCAACTCGCAAAATTTGTCCAGTTACATACGCAGATAAGTCACTACTTAAGAATGCAACAGCTCCCTTAAAATCATCTTCAACTGCCATTCTTCCAAGAGGAGTTCTATTTGAGTATTTTGACACAAACTCTTTAGGCTGTCCTCTGTATATACCACCTGGTGAAATACTATTCACCCGAACATCTGGAGCGATTGTTGTAGCTAACCATCTTGTCAATTGAATCAACCCTCCCTTACTCGCACCATAAGCAGCAGGGTTACCCATATTAGCGCCCTCATATAGTCGCCAATCTGGGCCATATTGACCATAAATAGATGCTATATTTATAATACTCCCTCCATCAGATTTCTTCAGGTCTGGAGTGAGTGCTTGGCAAAGGTGAAACGCTGAAGTTAAATTAACTTCAATCGCGCGCCTCCAAGTCTCTAACGACTGTTCTTCAAAATTATCTATCCAGCCTGTTAAATTTGAATCGCCAACAAATGCTGCATTATTCACTAAAACGTCGACACCGAGTGCAGAACCCTTCACCTCAGAAATGAGAACGTTGCGATCCGATTCAGATTCTAAGTCGCAAGCTAAACATTGCGTTTTAACAGACCACGTCTCCGAAGTTTCATCCGCAAAAACCTGCATCTGTTTTCCAGGAAGATCGACGAGAATAACATCTGCACCTAACTCTGCTAGAGTACTTACTATAACTCTACCAAGATTACCGTTGGCGCCAGTCACAATTGCTCTACGGCCATTTAAGCTCATAAGTGTATTAAGGCTAGTCATTTTTTTCCTCTTTTTTGCATTAGAAAGGATGCAAACTCGAAATCCATTAAAGTATCTATATCAACAGCTCTCTCAATAGGGATATGGACAGCACGTACTTTCCCTGAAAAATGCCCATCTTTTTCCATTACGAAATTTGAATTCGCCACATACGCCACTGTGGTCATGTTGTAAACAACTGGAGCATCCTGACGCCTACTGACTTTATCTGATGGTTTATTCACTAATTCAACCAAACCATCATCCAAATAATAGACCATATTAAACCAGGGGTTATTATTAGCTTCAGTTACAGTGACAATAATGTCTGCACCACCCTTCTCATATTCATCAATACAGCGATCGATGTCAGAAATATTCCTCAATGGTGCAGTAGTAGGTATAGACACCATAACATCAGGAAGCCTACTTTCATCATTCTTTAAATATTCTAGTGCATGGCGCCATGCATTCCACTCTAAACTATCATCCTCAGAGAGATTTTTAGGTCGTAAAAATGGAACCTCTGCGCCATAATTTCTAGCCACTTTAGCTATTTCAGCGCAGTCTGTAGAAACAATAACTCTACGAATTCGAGATATAGATTTCGCCTGCTCGATAGCCCAACCCAGTAATGGCTTACCATGTAGAGGTCTAATGTTTTTTCCAGGAAGACCTTTTGACCCTCCACGAGCAAAAATGAACCCAACAACATCTAACTTATTATCAATCATTTATACCCATCAAGGAAAACTCTTGCACCTGAGTTAGCTGAAGATTTCTTAGCAGCCTCAATTACGTTTAAAGTAGCAATACCATCGTCTAATGTCACTAATGATGCTTTATTATTAGTTATACAATCTATGAAGTGCTCCCACTCTCGATAGTAACTCTGCTCGAGATCACCCTCAGAGCTGAATACAAGGTCCCAGACACCATTAGCTATATTCCATAGCTCAACTGTTCCCAATATACCATTCCAACGCAAACTACCAAACACCCCAATAACCGTGCAAGATCGAACTGGATCATGCCTCACAAAATCAAGATTTAAACTACATAGAATAGGTGTAGCCTCTCCAATACCTAAAATTAGATTCGCTGTATCTTCAACATCAAGCTCTAGGTCACTCAGCCGACCTATCCATCCACTAACCCATGTAACCTCGCCAAAAATCCATCGCATGTAATCTAGCTCATGACTTAACTCTAATAATACGCCTCCACCTAAACTTTTTTGCGCTGAAACACCTTGATTATAGTCTTTACCTGGCCTCCAGGATGGCAGGTGACTTCCCGCCTCTCCCCTAACCGACAATATTCTTCCTAATTCTCCCTCTGCAATAAATTTTTTAAAACATTTTAACGCAGAAAGGAACCTTAAATTATAGCCAACTAATACAACTGGTTCGCAATTTTCAACGGACTCAAAAAATAAATCAATTTTCTCAGGATGATTTGACAATGGCTTTTCAATCAGTAAGTGGCAACCTATTTTGATCAAGGCAGCTGCAGATTCCATATGAAATGGGGCTGGATTAGCAATGACAGCGGCTTGTGGAGCAAAAGCAAGTGCATCACTTATATTAAAGAAAACTCCATTTGCCTCAGATGGTAGGTCTTTACTAAATTGGTGACGTAGAATTCTGATATCAGCTTGTGGTAATAAACTTCGAGCCAAAAGTAAGTGCCGCCTCCCTATGCTTCCCAATCCAACTATTAATATACGCTGAATCATGATTGAAGAGTGTCAGATTTTGCGCTAAACAAAAGATCATTCAAAGGAGGCCAAATCGCCAAACTAAACCCGTCATTGACTAAAACCTCTCTAGCTCGCTGTAGCCCATCACCAACAAAATTAAACAAATTGGCGGTAGCTACTGCATCGACCCGATCGTCCAAAAAACCAACCGCCAGGTGTTTTGCATTTCCGATTCCACCGGCAAGTATTATAGGAATAGGACATATTTTTGGCAAAAGTGTAAGGATTGATAAATCATAGCCTTGGCCGGTACCATCCTGATCTATAGAGTTTAAATAAATCTCTCCTATGGGTTGTCTAACCAAAGCTAAAAGACTATCTGCTGCGGATTCGGATAATCTTGAATCACCACTCTCTGTAACTACCGCATAACCTGAATCACTAGTTTTAATTACATCCACTGAACCTACTAAACACTGCTCACCAAACTCCTTTGCCAAATTTTCCACTAGAATATTGTCCGTAAAAAGAGGTGTATTGATTACAATTTTATCTGCTCCTGAGTGCAACAACCTCCTTGCATCTTCAATACTTCTAACCCCTCCTCCAGCAGCAATAGGTGCAAAGCATCCAGCAGTGAGTTGCTTTAAAGTTTCACAGAATTTACCAATATCTTTTTTTTCTTTAGACACATCTAATACTATGAGCTCATCGATAAAAAATGCGATTTTGGCAAAGTCATAATTACTCTGTAACCAATTAATATCGCCAACCCGTTGTAAACGAAAATTACGACTCAGCATAAATGAGCCTGAATCGTACAATAGAGTAAAAACAAGCCGTTTCTTCAACATATATTAAGCCAAAAGAAAATTATTTAATAGATTTAGTCCATTAGTCTGACTTTTTTCAGGGTGAAACTGAGTTGCAAAGATATTCTCACTTTCATAAGAAGCTAGAAAGTCCATTCCATAATTACAAATCCCTTTCTCTCCAGATAAACCCTCTGCATTTAAATGATAAGAGTGCACAAAGTAAAAATCAGAGTTATCCTTTATTCCCCTACCCAATCTTGACTCGGTGCTAAAACTCACGTTATTAAAGCCAATATGAGGTAGTTTTGCTAAAATCAAGTCGCTCTGCGCAAAATGATTTACTGTTCCACCAACGAAATTCAGTCCCTTTCTAAAGCCATCTTCATTCCCATACTCAGCAAATAACTGCATACCAAGACAGATTCCTAATATTTTAGTTTTTTTGAGTAAAACTGCATCTTTTAAAGGCTCTACTAGTTCTAGCTCCTCCAGGGCAATCATTGCTTTTTTAAAAGACCCAACACCTGGAAGGACGAGCATATTAGCGTTAGAAATGATGTTTGAATCTCTACTTACGATGACATCGCAACCTAAATATTTAAATGCGCTAACAACTGACCATAAATTACCCATTCCATAGTCAACAATTACAATTCTATGGGGCATCATCAAACAACTTTAAAAACACTAATAAAAAACATATCTATTGTGTAACAATTTCAAATTTTGGCAATGGATAAACTAGGGTTCGACCCTTTAAACTAGAAAGATTTTCGAAGAACGGTCTAAAATGCCACGGAAGAATTAGCAGGTAGTCAGGATTTAATGCCAACAATTCCTTCTCTGAAATCATCGGTATTAAACTTCCTGGTGTGAACTTGCCAAACTTATCTTCATTAACTTCACCAATTTTTTTAACGAGACTTTCATCAATATTGAAATACTGCAACAGCACATTTCCTTTGGTAGAGGCCCCTAATCCGTATACAGTTTTTTTGTTAGAACACGCTTCATTTAAAAAATTTATTAAGGAAGTTTTAGCTTTTTTAACCCTCTGTTTAAAGTCTTCATAAATTTGAGCTTGATTCAACCCGAGTGCTAATTCATAAGCCCGAATTTTTTCTAGCTGTTTTAGATTGGGCTGGATAGAGGAGTTCACTTTAGCAGCCGTTATCGAAAAACTACCACCATTAATATCGTTAAATTCGACGTCAATAACCTTTAATCCAGCCTTTTTGGCGATCCACTCTATCTGTTTAAAGCAATAGAACTCTAGATGTTCATGACATATAGTGTCGAAAGAGTTCGCTTCAAGCATAGCAGGAAGATAGCTCTGTTCAAATATCCAAATTCCATCATCTTCCAGAGTCGCTTCAATTTCTTGAGCAAATGCTACAGGATCCTCCAAGTCATAGAACATTGAAAATGAAGTAATAACTTTTGCTTTTTTTCCACTAGTAATTTCATCAACAATTTTTTCACTAAAAAAGTCTGCTATAAGCTTTACCTCGGGAGGGTAATAATCAATAAATTTAGAGCCAGATGGATCAACTCCTAGCAAGCTATATTTGCCCGTAGGGAATAATTTAAGAGTCGTTCCATCATTGCTACCTATATCCACAACTAGGTCTCCATCTCTTAAGACATCTTTAGTAAGGATATCCTTAACTTTGGAAGTTAAGTGAGCCACCATACTAGGATTGAGCCCAGACCTATAGCCATAATTGTCACCATACATGAGCTCAACATCATAACTCTGTCGTAACTGAACTAGTCCACAAAAATCGTTACCCACACATCTTACAAGCTGAACTGGGCCAGAGAAAACCTCTTCTTCAGGTGATTTGGGAAACATGCCTGTCAATGCTTGCACACCAATATCCATAATTAATACCAGGTTGTTATTTCCACATATACGACAATGGTCTGTTTCTTTGTACATAAAGTAATCCTAACAATATAAATTTAAAAAAATAACATACTTATTCTAACGTCAACTAATCAAACTAATGCTCATTAATCCTATCAAGAGAATTTATTAAACTTTAAGCTTGTTTAGACTATTAGAATCAGAAAAAATCAACCCATAAGTTTGTATTTACTTATTTAATTAAAAAAGTGCATCTTATCTAATACAGTAATAAATATGGGTAATAAATTCAGTCTAAAATTGAAGCTACTCATTATAATTTGGAGCTTTAAAACCATGCAACCTAATTAGTTCATTTTTTTCTGCCAAAATATAATCTTCACGAACCATTTCGGAAACAAGCTGCTTAAAAGTTATTCGAGGTTCCCATCCCAAAAGATTTTTCGCCAAAGATGCATCGCCTATTAGAGACTCAACTTCAGTTGGCCTAAAGTAACGAGGGTCAACTACAATGATGGGGTTGGATTCTTCGCCTTCCTTAGAGGAGTTATTCTTCCAATAACCCTTTTCCTCTAACCCCTTCCCTTTCCACAGAATCTCCATATCCAATTCTTCTGCAGCAGCGTTTATAAAATCACGAACGCTATATTGTTCACCAGTCGCAATTACAAAATCTTGAGGTTTATCTTGTTGCAACATTAGCCACTGCATTTCGATATAATCTTTCGCATGGCCCCAGTCGCGCTTTGCATCTAAATTACCCAAATAAAGGCAGTCTTGAATTCCAAGCTTAATTCTTGGAAGAGCTCGCGTAATCTTACGAGTAACAAACGTTTCACCTCTCATAGGAGATTCATGGTTAAAAAGAATACCATTACAGGCATAAATACCGTACGCCTCCCTATAATTTATGGTGATCCAATAAGCATATAACTTAGCCACTGCATATGGACTTCTAGGATAGAATGGCGTGCCCTCTCTCTGTGGGACTTCCTGCACCAAACCATACAACTCAGAAGTACTTGCCTGATAGAAACGCGTTTTACCTCCAAAACCAAGAAGCTTAATTGCCTCCAAAATTCTAAGCGCACCCAACGCATCTGAATTTGCAGTATACTCAGGCTCTTCAAAACTCACCATGACATGAGACTGAGCTGCTAAATTATAAATCTCGTCAGGCTCCACCATCTTGATAATTCTTGTCAAGCTTGATGTATCTGTCATATCACCGTAATGCAAAAAAAGCTTAGCATCGACCTCATGCACGTCTTGATACAAATGATCAATTCTACCAGTATTAAAAGACGAAGATCGCCGCCTCAACCCGTGGACTTCATAACCTTTTTCAAGTAGAAACTCTGCTAAATAAGCTCCATCCTGCCCCGTTATTCCAGTAATTAACGCTTTTTTCATTTAAATCTTCTCCTTGGTGTCAATTAGTTTATCACTAATCAAGCTAAATTTTTGCTGAGCCATCAGCCTGAAAATCGAACTTTTTTCTATAAGTTCATCATAAGTCCCGGTATTTGCAATATGTCCATTATCCAAAAGAATAATGTTATGACACTCTCGAATCGTAGTCAACCTATGTGCAATCATCACGATTGTTATATCGCCCATATCATGCACAGCTTGCATAACTGATTGCTCAGTTAAATTATCAAGAGCACTAGTAGCCTCATCCAAAATTAGAATGCTTGGATTCCGGTAAAGTGCCCTGGCAATACCTATCCGCTGCCTCTGACCTCCAGAAAGTCTAACACCACGCTCTCCAACAACCGTTTTGTAACCAAGTGGCATCTCACTGATGACAAAATCATGTAAATGAGCACGCTTGGCTGCAGTCTCTACATTAGCGAAATCAATATCATCTTCATCTAGACCGAACGCAATATTTGAAGTTATTGTGTCATCGGCCAAGTAAATATGTTGAGGAACATAACCAATTAAATCCTGCCACTGACGACGATTGCTCTTATCTATTACGATACCATCTATCTCAATAACGCCAGTTTGCGGTTCCAATAAACTCAATAAAATATCTACAGTAGTAGTTTTTCCACTTCCCGATGGACCAACTATGCCGACTTTAGTACCTGCTGAGATTGTCAGATTAATATTTTTTAGCGCAGTTCTTTCAGCAGACTTGTACTTAAAAGAAATATCTTTAAATTTTATTTCTTTTGTGAGCGATATTGAGGAATCTTCTGAATCATCCGAATATGCCGTAGGAAAATCATATAAGTTAGAGTGTAAAGACTTGATAGCAGGAATTGCAAAAGATAACTGAGACACTCCGCTATAAATTTGCTGCACAGCAGGCATCAACCTATAAGCCGCAAAAGCATAAGCCGATATAACTGGTAGCACACGAGCAATCCCCTCACCATCTTTCATAATGTACAAAATCACTCCCAGTAATCCTCCAAAAGCCAACCCCTCCAGTGCAAATCGAGGCAACTGAGAAACGACCATTGCAGAAGCTTGATGAGTGGCATGAATCTTGGAAGGTATTTTAAAGCGCGAAATATAGGTTTGCTCTAAACCAAAGACTTTAACTTCTTTTATAGCGCCAAATAATTCATTAACAGCTCGAAACCGTTCATCATTCGCCTTTAAACGAGCCACGCCTATACGTGACAAAAAAGCGCCAGTTAATTTGAACAAAATAAAATAAGTAACTACTAATGTAGTTCCAACAAAGAGTGACAATTGATAGTCGATAATTATCAGGAAAACTATGATAATTAATACAAGAGCACATTGAGCAATCACGTTGATGGCAGAAAGAAGGCCATATTGAATAGCTTGATTAACCTCTGATAACAATGATTTACCAAGAGTTGCGCTATTTCGATCCAAAAACCAAGAATAGGGCTGCCCTAAATAACCTTCCATGATTCGCCCACCAATCTTATATTCACTTACCAATATAAATCGGTACATAAAATAGTTAGTTAACGCTTTAAAACACAGTGTGACCATTAATATGGCAAAAACCATAAATCCAAGAAAATATAAAAAACCTTGAACACTGGCAAAATCAAGAGCAATATAGATCGAGTTTAAATAAACATTGGACTCTACAAGATTTGGGTTAGCCAATACGCCCATAAACGGCATTATAGATGCAATGCCAATCACATCTAGAACTGCCATGATTAAAGCCATAAGCATCAACCAGTAACCCTTATGGCGCTCACGCTTGCTAAGTAATTCAAATATTTTTAGATAATCATTCATATTTTTAATGAGTTCAACGTTTAAATAGAATCGGATGAAGCTACAATGAATTTATATATTAAGAACAATTATGGCTTTAAAAGCTTAATAATATCTGGTTTCAAGTTTAATTAATACGTCCATATAAATCCTCTAACCGAACAATATCATCCTCACCTAGATAAGCTCCTGATTGAATTTCTATAATTTCTAACGGAACTTTTCCTGGGTTTTCGAGTGAATGCACTACGCCAACTGGAATGTATGTAGACTCATTCTCAGCTAAAATAAATATCTTATCACCATTAGTTACTTTTGCAGTGCCTGATACTACAACCCAATGTTCCGCTCGGTGGTGATGCATTTGCAAGCTCAACTTAGCACCAGGATTGACTGTAATACGCTTAACTTGATATCTCTCGCCATTATCAATAAAGTCATATTTACCCCATGGTCTATAGACTTCCCTATGAATCTCCCACTCAGTTCTCTTATCTAGCTTCAACTGTTCAACAATAATTTTTACATCCTGTGCGCGATCTTTCTGAGATACAACCAACGCATCTTTTGTCGACACAATCACCAGATCATCTACACCAATTGCTGTAACTAATTTTCCATCAGTTCTAATATAAGAGTTATTAACTTCATGAAGCATTACATCTCCATGTGAAGCATTACCATTGAAGTCTTTTTCACTAATATCCCACAATGACGACCACGATCCAAGATCACTCCACCCTACATCCATTGGAACAACAACTGCATCATCTGTTTTTTCCATAACAGCATAATCAACAGAATCACTAGGGCATCCATCAAATGCTATTTTATTAACCCTTAAAAAATCATTATCTTTTACAACATCTTTCATAGATAACTGACAAGCATCAGAAATATCTGGACGATACTTTTTAAGTTCTTCTAAATAGCGACTAGCCTTAAATAGGAACATACCACTATTCCAGAAGTATTCGCCTGACTCGAGATACTCTTTGGCTACTTCGATGGAGGGTTTTTCGACAAATGCATCTACAGTAAACCCAGACTCCTGAGGCGCACCTTTCTTTATATAGCCATAACCTGTATTAGGCTCATGGGCTACAATACCAAAGGTTACAAGTTTTCCAGATTCTGCCAAAGAAATTGCATCCATTACTGTTTTAGTGAATGCTACCTCGTCTTGAATAACTTGATCGGCTGCAAGAACAAGCAACAGAGGATCCTCTCCATCTTGTAATGACATCGCTGCGAGTGCAATTGCGGGGGCAGTATTCCTACCCACAGGCTCTAGAATAATAGAGCCCAGTTTATCAATTTCACGAAGCTGTTCTGCAACAAAGAAACGATGCTCTTCGTTACAGATAGTCATTGAAGATTGGATATCTAAACCTTCAAGTCGCTTGAACGTAGCCTGAAGCATTGAACTCTTACCATGTAAGGTCAAGAATTGTTTAGGGTGCAAAGCGCGGGACAAAGGCCACAAACGGTTGCCTGAACCCCCGGCCATAATGACAGCTTTAATCATGCTTATTTAACCAAAATTCTTCTGAATCAAGTTTAAGCTTACTAATCTCATCTTTTAATATTTCAAACTCTTGTATCTTTATTTTTAAAAATAAAGTGGTAAGTTTTGCTTTTTGCTCTATTCCTTGAGGAGTCAACAGATACATGTAGCCCAATTTATTTGAACTAGTACTAAAGTTTGTTAGTTTTACCCATCCCCTCTCAGTTAGTTTTTTCAGGCAGTAATTTACCTTACCAAGGCTAATTCCCATCTCCTTGGAGAGCTCTCTTTGAGTATATTGAGGGTTCTGCTCAAATTTACGAAGCAGGGCAAGATGTATGTCCCTATTAATCATAAGTTAAAAAAATGAAAAAAACACGCTACCGCCATATTGTAAAAATCATTCTACAATAATTGCCTTAAATTTAGATATTATATCATGTCACGTTCAGTCAATGAACAGTACCTATTTTTTGGAAAATTTACCAAAATAAAGGCTACATAAAAGCAATTATTTGCTTCGCTTGTTAAGAGGGATTTTTTATTCAATATCCTCATATAGCTAATTCGAAATTTTACATTTAAGAAGTCTTAGTGCGATTAAATTCTGGCACAAGCTGACTAAGCAACTTATAAACTTCTTCAGTCTCATTATTTTTTAAAGGCTCTTTAATTTTGTTTAATATTGGCTCTAGTTTATCCCAACTTATCATTTTTTCATCAGCACACAGAATTAACTTATTCTCAGTAGAAGCAAAGTCGCCGCCAATAAAAAGTTCTTCATAAAGCTTTTCACCAGACCTTAATCCAGTATATTTAATTTCTATATCTCCTTTGGGATTATTTTCATCAAGCACCACTAAACCACTTAATTGAATCATTTTTAC
>Ga0115000_10000678_pt1 | contig 31270 bp, 31 predicted proteins | sample ArcticOcean_MG_C_6_FD_89690 | JGI IMG/M metagenome (GOLD analysis project Ga0115000, IMG submission 89690) | Marine microbial communities from western Arctic Ocean - ArcticOcean_MG_CB8_128 | ecosystem: Environmental > Aquatic > Marine > Oceanic | place: Arctic Ocean: Canada Basin | collected...
AATCATTTATTCTAAATAAAATGACTGACCTTGGAATGCCTGAATGGAAAAGGATTTACTTCTTGAATTAAGGTGAGAAAATGACTGTTTATGATTCTTGTTGGTGAAAGTTTATCCATGCAACAAGACCAGTGCGAAATCGAAAGGTTCAGATTGTTTTGGGTGAGAATTTATCCATGCAACAAGACCTGGATAACTCCAAAAAATCCGCTATTAATAGTGGTAGCAAAATATTATACGTGATTTTTTCGTATATTAGATGTATGGATTTAGAAGCTAGAAAATTAAGTATTATTGATTGGGTGTTACACCTGAAAGACGAGAGTGCTTTAAAGCAATTGGAAAATCTTTACAGTAAGAAGTCTGTGCAAGCTCAAGTAATCTCAAATGAAGAAATGCATTCGAGACATTTAAAGTCTGTAAAGGATATTGAAAACGGAAATTTTTCAAGCCATGAAGACGTGAAATTACGTTTCGGTAGCTAATGGCAAAATATAATATCCAGTGGACTGGATTTGCTATTGAATCTTTAGAGCAAATTGAATCACACATTACCAAAGAAGCTAAATCTAAACGACCTGCAACTAAACTGATTAATAAAATATTCAAGGAAGTTGACTTGCTACAAACAAATCCTTTATCCTTCCAAGAAGAACCATACTTGAAAGAAAAAGGAATATCTGCTAGGCACCTTATTATTGGAATGTATAAAGTGATTTATATTATTACTGATAGCACCGTTAATATTACAGATGTATTTAATTGCTCTCAGCATCAGTCCAAAATAAACTCCTAGCCTCATACCTACAAATGACAGGCTCTGTCGCATTAATATTCTTTAAGCTATCGACTCTGTTTAAACCACCTGAATACAAACACCAAATTAGCTGGTAGGTTCTGACCCAATGTGGTGGGTTTTGGTGGTGGGTTTATGCAGGTCTTTGCATGTATTACCACTACCCTACTTCACCACCTAAAACCCACACACACTATGCTGCACGGCACTTTCCGTAACTCGAACCTTTATTACCATGCCTGACTACGAATCAAGAGGTTGAAAGTTCGAATCTTTCCAGAGTCACGAAGAAAGAAAAGCTCAACACGCATGTGTTGGACTTTTTTATTTGGGCCAAATCGAACCAAGCTCGCTTGAGAGAAAATTTGGTTCAAATAAAAAAGGGCTGATTCGACAGCGGAGAAGGAGCTTTTCTTTCGGAATTCGGCCCCAGAAATCTGGGTGAGGCACGAGCCAATCTTTCTATCCCAACATAAAAAAAAGTCACATACGAATGAAGGAGTTACGAAAGTAGCTCCTTTTTTTTGTGCCTTGTGGTGGGGGCAGGTGGTGGGTTTTTAGTCCACCACTATTGTTATTAACGTAGCTCAGTCACATTAAAATCATTTATTCTAAATAAGATGACTGACCTTGGAATGCCCGAATGGAAAAGAATTTACTTGTTGAATTAAGGTAGGAAATTGAAATTTTCAGCTTGTTTTGGTTAAAAGTTTATCCATGCAACAGGACCTTTTTAGTTCACCACTTTTATAAGTGGTAATCTAAATGTTTTAAGAAAAACTTTATAATTCGTACTAGAGCAATACTCAAGGACCTTCTCCGCTCAATTTACATTTGATAACTAATCATGCACAATTCCTCGGATTTTGACTAAAAGTCGATTTTTAGTGATACGTATTTTTTCTGTATTCATTTAAACAGTATTATTACTCCTTGTTAATCAAGCCGTCAATAATTAAAATGAATAATATTAAGTCTGAGTAGATTGTGATTGCCCATTAATTAGATTTTAACTCCTTTAAAAAAAGAATATGAAAAAAGTACTGCTTACATTAATTACTACTGTTATGATGGTTGTAGGGTGCGGAAAAAAAGAAGGCTGTGATGATTCGCACGCAATAAACTTTGATTCAGACGTCGAAATAAATAATGGTTCGTGCAGGTATGCTGACAAAAAAAACTCTGATAGTATTCCTAATAATTCAGAATGCGATACAGATTCACTAAATACATTTGGCATAGGTCATTCGATTGTTATTTCTGGTGATAGTGCAATTGATGTGGATGGGAACACATACAAATCTATTGTAATTGGCACTCAAGAGTGGATGGCCGAGAACTTGAACACTAATAAATACAATGATGGTTCTGCTATTGCAACAATAATAGAAAATGGAGCTTGGCAGTCAGATACTTCTGGAGCTTATTGCTACTATAACAACGATAAATCAAACTACGAGAAACCTCATGGAGCAATGTATAATTGGTACGCAGTGAATACTGGTAAGTTGTGCCCTGCTGGATGGCATGTGCCAAGTGAAGACGATTGGAGCGAGTTAACTGGTTATCTCTCTGACAATGGTCATAATGGAGAGGAAGCTAAAGTGTTAAAGACAACTTCTGGATGGAAAGACAACTGTTACAATGGAACAGATAATTATGGTTTTAATGTTCTTCCGAGCAGTACCCGTAATTATGATGGCTCATTTTGTGGTGTCAATGATTACGTAGGTTACTTTTGGAGTTCTAAAGAGGGCTTGTTTATCTCATTGAACATGCACTCGACTTCTATGGAAAAACACTTAAAGAGTAATGGTATACCTGTCCGTTGTCTGAAGGACTAAGAACATTTACAGGTCTTGTTGCATGGATAACTCCATTTAATAAAGTTACTAATTTTGTAGAATGAAAGCCTACAAACAAAAGATAATAAACAGCAGCAACTATAACAACAGCCTAAAGCAACGAGGAAGATTGGATTTCTGGATGGATAAATCAATCTTCACCAACTGGAATTACAAAGGCAAATAAACCAAAGGTGGCAAGGTTATCTATTCGGATGTAGCAATTGAAGTCACTTTGATACTGTCCTACTTATACAGCCTACCACTAAGGCAAACAGAAGGTTTTCTCAGTAGCCTGCTTCAACTCCATAACTACCAATTAACCGTACCAGATTACACCACTCTGTGTAGACGAAAAAGGACATTAGATGTCCGAGACAAGCTCAAAAAATGGAATGAAAAAGAACCGAGGACAAGGGACGAACAAGTGAACATCATTGAAGATTAAATACCGGTGAACAAAACATAGTCTTTGCTATTGACCCCAGAGGACTAAAGTGTTCTGGTGAAAAAGAATGGACACAATCTCAGTATAGAAGAGCCAGAAGAAGAAAGTTCATTAAGATACACGCTGGGATAAATGTAAGGACAAGACACATTCTGTTTAATAAATCCACCAAGTCAACAGTCTCAGACATATCTGTATTATCAGAGGCAATCGGAAGTGTTGATGTTAAGTTTAATAAGTTATTTGCTGATGGAGGGTATGATTCCAAATCTTCATATCAGCTAACTGATTCAAATACTAAAGTCGTTATACCTCCTAGTAGTAATGCTATTGCAGACAAGGAGACTCACCAAAGAAATTAGGCTATTGAGTACATTGGAGAACACAGAAAATCAAGGTGGAAACGAGAGTTTGATTACCACCAAAGAGCACTAGTCGAGAATCTCTTCAGCCGATGGAAAACCATTTATGGAGAAAACATACGCTCCAAGAATAGCGAGGCACAACAAACTGAAGTCACCTTAAAATCATTCATTCTAAACAAAATGACTGACCTTGGAATGCCTGAATGGAAAAGGATTTATTTGTTGAACTAAGGTGTAAAATTGAACGAATCAGATTCTTTTGGCTGAAAGTTTATCCGTGCAACAAGACCAGTAAACTGCGAAAAGAATGATTGGTTTGGGGAATCTATGACCTGAGATATTCATGTTTTGAGCTATTGGTGGTAGTCAAAACTATATATTTAGAAATTAGGTGGGCTTAATGCGACAGAACCGAAAATGACGGTTTAGGATTGTTTTCCTGAGAATCTATCCATGCAACAAGACCTTCTTGTGGCTGAATTTTCATCCATGCAACAAGACCCCAAAACGGTAAAAATTGACACGTTTTTAAAACTGTAAACTTTTGCGGGTCTTGTTTAAACAGCCTTTAAAAACTAAAGGTCTTTGATGTTTAAATTATTACCTCTGTCATCTTTAATTCTCCAATAACTCCTGTCATGGTTAGGTTGGAGAACACCAAGTTGGTTACAATAGTCTATGAATTTTCCATCTATTTTTTCATTTTTGAAAGGTCTACCGATGACTTTTGTGACTACAGTATTTGTTTCTTTTCCATCTTTGTACTCATTGGTAATATGTTGAGTCATATCGTTATTTTCGTATCCCACAAATCGACTAGGAGCAAAATGGTTTTCACCATCAACTTTGTAAACAACAATAGTCTTTCCTTTGCGCACTATGTTACCTGCAAATACTTTTTGCTCTTTACTCCCTGAAAGAAGATATTTTTCGAGAGTCAAAATATTTTCAATTATTTGTTGTTTCTTGGAAACTAGTTTCATAGGTTGAATGTTGTTAGCTACTTATAAAACTACAAAAATCCAATGGAAAATATTGGTTCTAAAAGAAGTAATCACGGTAGACTGTTTGAGGAATTGATTTATTCCTCCCGCATGTGTATTCATGCGACAAAGTCTTGCTGCATGCATAACTCCAATAATTAAAGTTAGTAATTTTGCTCTAAACCCATCAGATGAGAGCCTACAAACAACAAATTACCAATAGCAGTTCCTATAACAACAGCCTGAAGCAACGTGGCAGATTAGACTTCTGGATAGATAAAGACATATTCTCAAACTGGAATTGCAAAGGCAAACAAAACAAAGGTGGCAAGGTTATCTATTCGGATGTAGCTATTGAAATTGATTTGATACTCTCTTACTTATGCAGCTTACCACTCAGTCAAACTGAAGGATTTCTAAGTAGCCTCCTATCAACTGACTGAACCTAGCACTAAAGTAATTATACCACCAAGACGCAATGCTGTTACAGACAAGCTCACTCATAAAATAAACAAGGCTATTAAGTACATTGGTGAACATCAAAAATCAAGATGGAAACGAGCATTTGATTACCATCAACGAGCATTGGTTGAGAATCTCTTTAACAGATGGAAAACAATTTATGGAGAAAACATAAGGTCCAAGAATTGCCAAGCACAACAAACCGAAGTCACCTTAAACCGAGGGAGTATGACGAAAAAACCAAGTGTAAGCGAACAACTGAATTCCAATCAATAGAATATATGAAGAAGTGAACTCATATAGAAATATGATTAATGTTGAACAAATCATTCATTCTAAACAAAATGACTGACCTTTTAATGTCCTAATGGACAAGGCTTTACTTGTTGAATTAGGGTGTGCAAATGATGGTTTGAGATTGTTTTGTCTGAAAGTTTATCCATGCAACAAGACCGCAACAAGACCTAAAAAAGTAAAAGCTCCCCGAAGATTTGTATCTAGGGGAGCTTTTATCTTGACTTAATTATGATTTAACGGCTCCAAAAGCTTGGGTCAAATCTTCAATGATATCATCAATGTGCTCGATTCCAACGCACAACCTAAGTAAATCGGCTGTAACGCCGGCAGCAGTTTGCTCTTCGATGTTCATTTGCCTGTGTGTTGTGGATGCAGGGTGGCAAGCTAATGATTTGGCATCTCCAATATTGACTAATCTCTTGAATAATTTCAATGAGTCATAAAATTTCTCAGCTTCATCATACCCACCTTTGATTCCAAAAGTTAACAAAGACGACGGTTTTCCGTCACAATATATTTTAGCTAATTCATGATATTCACTACTTTCCAAACCTCCAAAATTCACCCAAGATACAGCGTCATGACCTTCTAAGAATTTAGCAACTTTTAAAGCATTATCGCAGTGTCTTTCCATCCTTAAACTTAATGTTTCCAAGCCTTGCATAATCTGCCAAGCAGCAGTAGCACTGATTGCTGAACCTGTGTTCCTTAAGGCAACTGTCCGCACTCTGCCAATATATGCCGCAGGTCCAAAAGCTTCAGTATAAACTACGCCATGATAAGATGGTTCAGGATTGTTTAGCATAGGAAACCTGTCTTTATGTTTTACCCAATCAAAAGTTCCTCCATCAACGATAACTCCACCTAAGGTTGTTCCATGCCCTCCTATGTATTTAGTCATAGAATGCACGACAATGTCTGCACCGTACTTAATAGGGTTGGTTAAAATTGGAGTTGCAACTGTATTATCAACAATTAAAGGAACTCCAGCAGCTTTCGCAACAGCTGAAATAGCTTTTAAATCAGCTATATTTCCTGCGGGATTCCCAATGCTTTCGCAGTAAACAGCCTTTGTTTTATCATCGATTAATTTTGCGATATCCTCTGGGGCCGAAGACTCTGCGAAACGCACTTCAATCCCTTGCTTTGGCAACATATGGGCGAATAAAGTGTAAGTTCCTCCATAAAGGTGAGGTGTCGAAATAATATTATCACCAATTTCAGCAATATTAATAATAGAGTAATTAATAGCTGCACTTCCTGAACTTACGCAAAGGGCAGCAACTCCACCTTCCAATGCAGCAACCCTTTGTTCTAAAACATCAACGGTAGGGTTCATTATTCTGCTATAAATGTTTCCAGGGACAGCAAGATTAAATAAATCGGCACCATGTTTTGCATTATCAAATTCGTATGCAACAGTTTGATAAATAGGAACTGCAGCCGATTTTGTTGTTGGTTCAGTTTCGTATCCCGCGTGAATTGAAATCGTTTCTTTTTTCATTAACTATAATTTTAGTTTTGTTTATACGCTACCAAAAAAACTTATTGTTCCAGGATAGCCTCCAAGAATTAAAGTTAGTAATTTCGATTCAATTCTACCAGAATGAGAGTGCACAAATCAAAATTACATGTGATGATTTTTGTAAGTATACGAACCTAAACGAGGTCTTGTTGCATGGATAACTCAACTCATTAAACTTACTAATTTTGCAGAATGAGAGACTAACAAAAATATAAAAATAGCGGTCGAGTAGGCAAAGAGAACTCCCCCCTAAGCCTCTCACAGAAACGTACGTGAAGTTCTCACTTCATACGCCCATTAAGTACATTAGTGAACACAAGAAATCAAGATGAAAACGAGAATTTGATTACCATCAAATAGGATTGATAGAGAATCTCTTTAGCCGATGGAAAATCATTGATGGAGAAAACATAAGGTCCAAGAATATCCAAGCACAACAAACCGAAGTCACCTTAAACCGAGGAAGTATGACGAAACAAGTGTAAGCGAACAACTGAATTCCAATCAATAGAATATATGAAGAAGTGAACTCATATAGAAATATGATTAATGGTGAACAAATCATTCATTCTAAACAAAATGACAGACCTTGGAATGCCCGAATGGAAAAGGGTTTACTTGTTAACTTAGGGTGCAAAATTGAATTATTCAGATTGTTTTGAATAAAAATCTATCCATGCAACAAGACCACTTAAATAAAAAAATAGGTGACGCAAAACCAATCTTTACGATTTAAAAAGACCTATTCACCGCCTCAATACCCACATAAACACATTCTATGCTACAGAACCCAACAAAAAGCTTACTTTTACATTTAAATAAAAACAAAATATATTATGGCTAACGGTACAGTAAAATTTTTCAACAGTGTTAAAGGGTTCGGATTCATTACTCCAGAAGAAGGAGACAAAGATGTATTCGTACACGTAAATGGTACTATTGATGACATCAACGATGGTGACAATGTAAGTTTCGACGTTGAAGAAGGTCCAAAAGGATTGAACGCAGTAAACGTAAGAGTAGTATAATCGAAAGATTAAACGACTAAAAACATAAAAGCCTCTCAACATTAATGTTGAGAGGCTTTTTTATTGGAATGTCTTGTCCTGAAAAAAGCTGACTCAATTCAAAACAAGTCAACAAACATGAAAGAATCAGAAAAAAGAGTCATCACTTCAAATTACAGTGAAGCGTTTAAACGGACGGTAATCGCTGAATATGAGTCAGGCTTATCCACGAAGGCTACCTTGAAACGTAAATATGGGATTCGAGGTAATTCTTGTATTCCTCGTTGGTTAAAATATATGGTAAATTAGACCTCCCAACCTATTTAAGCCAAGGCCGCCCAATGAAAGATAAAGACAAACAGTACTTGAAAGATCTTGAATATAAGTTCCGTATCAATGAATCTCTGCTTAAAAAGAGCTCAAGGCAAAAGAAGATGAATTAAAAGCTTACAAGCACTTCATATCTATAGCCGAGCGGGAACTTAATATCAAGATTGTAAAAAAGTATGGCACCAAGCAGTCCAAGAAATAGCAACTACAAGTGATTTACAAGTCATAAAATTGTGCCGACTGTTTGGTTTTATTAAACAAGCTTATTACAAACGATTCTCCTCCTTGAAAACTAAAGATTACAATGAAGTTAAAACTTCTGATTATGAACGTTCGTAATCGATTGCCAAAATCAGGAGGTAGAAAACTTTACCACATGATATCTAAAAATTTACGTAAAAAGAACATTAAAATGGGAAGAGACAAGCTGTTTTCATATTTACGATCTGAACACTTGTTAATTGCTAAGAGAAAAAAGCATCACAAAACCACCAACTCACAACATTGGATGAGAAAATACCACAATCGTATTAAAAACATTGATATTGTTAGACCGGAGCAAGTTTAGGTGGCAGATATAACCTATTTACAAGTAAAACAAAAGCACTATTATTTACATCTGATAACAGATGCTTATTCCAAAAGAATAGTTGGCTTTAAACGCTCTGACAATATGCAAGCTGTCACCACCTTAGAAGCATTAGAAATGGCGATATCAGAACTAGAATATAAGGAGCAATTAATGCATCACTCAGATAGAGGCTTACAATATTGTAGTGCTATTTACACACAGAAATTATCAAATAGCAACATTGAAATAAGTATGACAGAGGAATATGACCCTTATGAAAATACAGTTGTAGAAAGGGTTAATGGAATACTCAAAGAAGAATTTGGATTAGATGATGTTTTTGAAAACTACGAACTCTTAGAACTGCAAGTTTTACAATCAATAGTATTGTATAATCAATTAATACCACTGGCGTCAATAGGGTTATTAACTCCTAATCAAGCACACAAACAACCAAAACTAAAAACTTGGAAACAAAAAACCTATACCAAATTAATGCTATAGGTTTACTAAATTTATAACCTAAAACAGTCAACCTATTTTAGGATTTTTTTTTCAATAATGAGTAATTGTCTTAACTATTCATGCTAATCAAAAACTCATCGTTGTTTTGTGTATGTCTAATTCTGTCTTGTAAAAACTGCATTGCTTCTTGTGAATTCATATCTGCTAAGAACTTCCTTAATGCCCAAATACGTTTTAAGGAATGATCTGCCAATAATAAATCATCACGTCTTGTACTTGATAAGGTCAAGTCAATGGCTGGATAAATTCGTTTGTTGGCTAATTTTCTGTCCAATACAAGCTCCATGTTACCAGTTCCTTTGAATTCCTCAAAGATCACTTCATCCATTTTTGAACCTGTATCTACCAATGCTGTCGCAAGGATTGTTAATGAACCTCCATTTTCGATATTTCTAGCTGCTCCAAAGAATCTTTTAGGTTTGTGTAAAGCATTTGCATCTACACCACCTGAAAGCACCTTACCTGACGCCGGAGATACTGTATTGTATGCACGAGCTAATCTGGTGATGGAATCCAATAGGATAACCACATCATGACCACTTTCTACTAATCTTTTTGATTTTTCTAAAACTATGTTAGCAACCTTAACATGCTTCTCAGCTGGCTGATCAAAGGTAGAAGCTATTACTTCACCATTTACCGTTCTTTCCATTTCTGTAACCTCTTCAGGTCTTTCATCTATAAGTAATACAATCATGTATACTTCAGGATGATTCTCAGCAATTGCGTTAGCTACTTCTTGTAACAATACAGTCTTACCAGATTTTGGCTGAGAAACGATTAACCCCCTCTGCCCTTTTCCAATTGGTGCAAACAAATCCAAAATACGCATGGCAATTGGTTGTGTTTTTCCTGAAACCAGAGTGAACTTTTCATCAGCAAACAAAGGAGTTAGGTATTCAAAAGGAATTCTATCTCTTACAACCTCTGGCGCTTTACCGTTAATCTCAACAATTTTAACCAGTGGGAAATATTTTTCACCTTCTTTAGGTGGACGGATATCACCAATCACAGTATCACCTGTTTTTAGCCCGTACATTTTAACTTGATTCTGCCCTACATAAATATCATCAGGTGATGACAAGTAGCTATAATCAGCAGATCTTAAAAAACCATATCCATCAGGCATCATTTCTAAAACCCCTTCACTGGTTACAATACCATCGAAGTTATACATTGGTTCTTTCTTTGATTCCTTCTTTTGCTGGTTGTTCTGGTTGTTATTTTGGTTGTTCTGTTTTTGCTGGTTGTTCTGTTTTTGCTTAGACCCAGCTTTGTTTTGTTCATTTCTTCTTCTGTTGAACTTTTCTTCCGGCGTTTCTTTCCTTCCTTCTACATTATCTCCATCTTGTTTTTCAGCTTCTCCTTTTGCTCCAACTTCCTCTTGCTTGTCCTTCTTCTCTTGCTTACCTTCACCTCCTTTTGAACTAGGTTTAGCAATGGACTTATCGTCGGACTTAACTTCCTGCTTTTCATCAGAAACTTTCTCCTGCTTTTTATCTGCCTTTGCTTTTACGGCTGGTTTTTTAGTTGGTTTCTTTTCTTCAGAAACGGTATCAGAACCACTAATCTTTTCGATGATTTCTTTTTTCTTCATTTTTTCATTGACTTCAACACCAAGGGTTGCAGCAATTTCACGTAGTTCAGAAATTAATTTCTTACTGAGTTCAGCAGTATTCGACATACAAAAAGATTAGATAAGGTAATTATTGAGATAAAAAACGAAATATTCTTATGGAGAACCAGCAGTGACAGAGTGTCAAGCTAATGTTAATACAATTTTACTTAAATTTTCACAAACATCATATATAAAACGGAATTTTTATTGTTCAAAAGGTATACTGATCCCACCTTAATTTTCGGTTTTTTCGATCGCTCTTTTCCCTCTATGCACGTTGAAAAAACAAACCGTAACTCGGCTATACTTATTTTTTTGCCTTGATAGAGAAAAAATGTCCTTCGTCAAAAATCCTCAAAAGCTAGGTGGTTTGAGTATATTCTCTAATTTTGCTACAAAAAAGCATGATTCAGAGAATTCAAAGTTTATATTTAATTGGAATAGTTTTACTTCAGGCTTTATTGTCTCAGTTTTCATTTCTACACTTTACTCAAGACGGCAAAGAATATACGCTGGACACTCAAGGTCTAGTTGACTCGACAGGAGTATATGTTGAACCAGATTATAAACAGCTGATATTCCTTTCAATAATTTGTTTTTTCGCAGCTATTTCAACAGCTCTGTTTAAAAACAGAAAAATTCAAGTGAAACTTGTGAAAGTTATTGTTTTCATGTCGTTTTCTCAAATAGTGTACATTGTTATCAGCGCTTTTAAACTCAATGAGGATGGTGCTCAAAACATGAGCTTTGGCCTAGCTCCGTTTATTATTCCAATTTGTACAATACTGGCGTTACTTGCGAGTAAAGCAATAAAAAAGGATGAGAACTTAATTAAAAGTGTAGATAGAATAAGGTAATAGAGCTCTACTAACTTGTTAAAACATTATTAGTTCTTAATCAGCTTTTGAGTTACTACTCCAATTGAAACTGTGTAAAAACCAGCAGACAATGCTTCAATATCAATAGTTGCAGATGACTCTGTTACTGTTTTACTCAACACAACCTTTCCGTTGTTATCAATCACTTGTATAACTTTAATTTCTGAAGTCAAACCTGTTATCTGAACAACTGAAGTTGCAGGATTAGGGTACAAAGAAAATGCTGGTTTAGTCGAAATGTCATCAACACCAATTGGTCCAAGGATTTCCTCAGTTGCATCAGCGAATGAGTATGATCCACAATTATCAGATGCGTCACTGTTAATTGACCAAGTCATCATTCCTCTTAAGTCAGAATAACCTGACGCTTTTTTTATGGTGTATGAACCTACTTTAGGACCTGTTCCCATTATATACTTTACAGCTGCAACCATATCAGAAGAAGATAAACCGCCACTCCCAATACCACAGGCAGGTAAAGCTATAACTACCTTGTTAGAAGCTACACCACTAAAATATCCAAAACTAGTCGTTTGAAAGCCTCTTATCACAGCTTCAGTCATTGAAGTCACAAAAGTTTGAGTCCCTTGTGCTCTAGAAACCTTGTCCAAATCGAACATTGCACCACTGTTGTACAATTGCACCATTACTAAATCAAGATCGTCTTTTAATTGCTCAAGAAATGGCAAGAATGAACCTCCACAATTAGCCCATTGGGATAGTCCTCCCTGAATATATAGTGTTTCTGGTGCTGTTGTCAATAACATTTTCTTACCATATGTACTCTGATGCCATGCTAACAATTCCTTTACACCGTCAATCAATAATTGATGGTGAGTTTCAGGATTTGATATGCTTCCAGTATACATGCAAGTGTATACTGTTCTTTCAATATCAACGTCAATTCCATCCACGCCGTACTCAATTATGAAATCTTTCACCTTTGTAACAAAAGTATTTTTATCAGTTGTGTTATTTAGTTTAAAGGAACCGTTGGCACCACCAATACTAATTAGCACTTTCTTTCCTTTTGCTTGAACAGCAGCAATATCACTTTTCGCTTGAGATGAACTCCAAGGAGTAAATTCCAAATCACCAATAACATTGTTATCTGGACTATTGTCAGTGTCTGCTTCCAAAAAAGCGAGCATAATCACATTGTATCGCGGATCAAGATCTTTAATTCTTAATGACTTCCAATTCTCCCAATAACCTACTAGGACTTTGTCTGGCATTTGGGCATTTACAGAACTTAAGATAAAAGTACAAAGCACCAACAGGCACATTTTCTTCACATTGAACAGAATTGATATCATATTATAACTTAGTTAGTTTGGTTAAATTAGGGAGAACAATTTAAGGATAATTTTTCGCATTTATAGTATTTAACAACTAGACATTAATGAATCATGGAGAACATTTCATAATTTAGGGACATGTTAGAAATGGCAATGTCTGAAAACTTATTGAAGTCACTACATTTAATATTTGTGGTAACCTGGTTTGCTGGTCTATTCTACATTGTAAGGCTATTCATTTATCATGTGGAGGCGCAATCTAAGGAAGAACCCGCAAAGAGTATACTCTCTGCTCAATACAAAGTAATGCAAAAGAGGTTGTGGTATTTTATTACCTGGCCATCTATGATACTTACACTCATTATTGCCCCAACCCTTTTGTATACAAAAGGAATGGCGTATATGATGCAACCGTATATGCTAATGAAATTAGGATTTGTAGCAGTGCTAGTGTTTTATCATTTAGGATGTCATGTAATTTATCGACAACTTCAAAAAGGCACTTTTAAATACAACTCAATACAACTACGAATTTGGAATGAGGTGGCTACTTTGCTGCTTTTTATCATTGTCTTTTTAATCGTGTACAGAAGCCTGGATATTTATAAGGGAATTGTTGGATTCGGAGTATTGGCAGCCCTATTAATGCTAGGAATTAAGTGGTATAAAAAGAGCAGAAAAGAGGACAATTAATGCACAAGAGTACCATTAAAATAATAATCTCTACTGGAGCTGTCGCTTTGTTTATAATAGTTGGAGTTCATAATTTTTTGGCCAAGAATATTGTTGAACTCGAAGACAAACAATTCAATCATAAAGTAAAGATTGCATTATCAGAGGCTGGATACAAATTACGGTTAATTCAACATGAATCTATTTCAACTATACATCCCGTTAAGCAAATAAATGACAATCAATTTATTGTTCAAATTCAGGACATTATTGACCCTGTTGCTATTGATTCTATTCTTCAGGTTGAATTTCGGGAACTAGAAATTGACCAACCTTACAAAATAGGAATATATGACTGTTTTACAGACAGCGTAGTGTACTCCTTGGGAGGATCTAAGCTACAAGAAACTGTCACCGCAAAAGAATACGGAGTTAACTGGAATTTAGATAGCTACAATTTCGGGGTAGTGTTCTCAAAGTCAAATAAAAATGAATTAAATGTTGAAATTTGGACAATTGTAGTGTTGTCTATTTTAATGATGTTCTTGCTGATCGGATATGTTGTTTATTTATTAATTCAACAGAAAAAACTCGATGAAATAAAAAATGACTTCATCAACAACATGACCCACGAATTAAAAACCCCCATTAGCACCATATCACTATCAGCTGATGTATTGACCGGCATTGATAGCAAAGATGAAAAAATTGCCAAATATGCAAAAATCATCAAGGAGGAAAATAATCGATTGCAAAACCAAGTAGAAAGAGTGCTTCAATTAGCTTTTTTAGAGCACGATAGCCTGAAATTGACATTAACAGACTGTTCTATTAAAAACATCATAGAAAGGGCAATATCCCCTTATTTATTAAATCTTGAAAAACAGAATGGGAACTTATTTATTACTGGAGATGATTATGTAGTGAAGGTTGACGAGCATCACCTCATTCATTTATTCAGTAATATCATTGATAACGCCCTAAAATACTCTTCCAACAATCCGGAAATTAAAATTGAAATTTCCAAATCCATGAAATTCTCAATCATTTCAGTTACAGACAATGGGATTGGGATAAATGAAGAAGAGCAAAAAAGCATATTTAAAAAGTTTTACCGAGTACCAACAGGTAATGTGCATGATATCAAAGGGTTTGGGATAGGATTAAACTATGTGAAATCTATTATTGAATTGCACAAAGGAAAAATTGAAGTGGAATCAAAACACAATAAAGGAACCACGTTTACGCTGTACTTTCCGCTATGATAAAAAATAAAAAAATAAAAGTATTGTTGGTTGAAGATGATGAAAACTTAGGTTTTGTTACTTCAGACACCTTGTCGGATAACGGTTTCGATATTGACTGGCAAAAAGACGGAAAAGCTGGCTTTGATGCTTTTTGCAAAAACGAGTACGACTTGTGTTTGTTAGATGTTATGCTTCCTATCAAAGACGGCTTCACTTTGGCCAGAGAAATCAAAGAGATGAACAAGCAAATTCCAATTCTCTTTTTGACGGCCAAATCATTGGATAATGATAAAATTGAAGGCTTTAATATTGGTGCAGATGATTATGTGACAAAGCCCTTTAATATTAATCTACTTATTTTAAGAATGAATGCCTTGTACAAGCGAAGCATTCCATTTTCACCTGTTCAAGAAGGGCTCATAGAGATAGGAAACATTACTTTTGACTACAGCAGCCAAATGATTTCTTGTGGCAATATTCAAGAAAAATTAAGCAAAAAAGAGTCTGAAATTTTTAAGCTTTTGTGCATTTACAAGAACAAAGTATTGTCGCGTGAAATGGCCTTAAAAATGATTTGGGGTGAAAATGATTATTTCAAGGGAAGAAGCATGGATGTGTTCATTGCTCGCTTGCGAAAAGTCCTAAAAATAGATGAACGAATAGAAATTAAAACAGTACACGGCAAAGGGTTTCAGCTTACTGAACGAGATTAAAAATTAAACAAGAGGAGAATCGTGAAAATAGGACAAGAAAAAATAATAGTATTTGACGGAGAATGTAACCTGTGCAATAGGTGGGTTAAGTTTGTCTTGAAACATGACCTGGAACATAAATTTAAATTTTGCGCCCTTCAATCTAAAACTGGTAAAAAAATTAGCGCTAATTTTCTAAAGGGTTCAACCGAACTTAAAACAATAATTTTCATTAATGGAAACCACATGTACGTGCAGTCTACAGCGGCATTATACATTTTTAGACACTTGACAGGAATCTGGAGATTTATGTATGTATTTGTTAGTATTCCAAAATTCATCCGAGACTTCTTTTACAACATCATTTCCAAAAACCGTTACAAATGGTTTGGGAAAGCAAAAACTTGCTATGTCCCAAGCAAGGAAAACAAGAGTCGTTTCTTGGATTAAACCCTAATAAAGCTCTGTTTATCCTGCTTCTATTGTTCATAACAATCAGGTTTAATAATTACACTAAGGCATTCATGCAATACCTTAGATGTGAAATCTATCGTGAAAGACTTTTACAATAAAATACCACCCTTAGCAAAAAACCGCTACTTCATTACAGGCCTTTTGTTCGCTGTTTGGATATGCTTTTTTGATAGTTATAATTTCATTTACCACGCAAAGTTGGTCAGTCAAAAAAACGACTACGAAAAGGAACTTTTTCGATTAAAAAGCTCAACTACCAACAACAATGAATTCATTAAAAAATTAGAGAATCCAGAATTTTCCGAAAAATACGCTCGAGAAAAGTTCCTAATGAAAAAGGATGGTGAGGATATATTTATTATTGACTAAAGACCTACCTTTACTAATACTTGACGTGTCTCGTAGATTAATTTTGAGAATTACGCCCATAAAAAAAGGGCTTTAAAATGAAAGGCCACTGCCAACTTTCATTTCAAACCCTTCCGCATAGCAACAATAAATTGTTGAACTAATTACCTTTTACGAATTCATTTAATTCTTGCTTAGTTGAACTAAAGTCAAAAGACGAATTCACTTGATAATAATTATTTTTGTCTTGGGTATAATCGTAAGCATACTTTGCAAATGCAAGCTTTTCATCCTCGAAATTAAAAAGCTTGATGATTGATTTTACTTGAACAACCGTTACGCATTTACCTGTTAAAGCTTGCGTAGCAACATTCATTTTATCATCACCAAACAACGCTGCTTTGATGGCTATTTCAATTAATTCAACTTTACTTTTAGGCATCTTACAGCTGTCAACAAATACAGCCACAGTCGTATCGCCGATTCTTGCAGTTGTTATTTCTACGTTTTCTATAGATATACTAGGTAAATTAATACTCAACCCCGGTGCACTAACTACTGCAGAAGCTATGCAATAGACATCAGTATTGATATCAGTATTGACTTGAGTTTCTGCTCGGATTTGAGTTTGAAAAAAGAATACAATTGCTATTAAACAAATAAGTAAAATGTTTTTCATGACGAGTGATTGTTATGGTTAATAACAATTATGCCAATTGTGTGCCACAATAACAACCCTCATACCGTCAGCTACTTTTCCTTCACCACAACAACAATCTCACCCTTTACAGGCTTACTATCAAAGTAACTAAGGACATCACTTAACGGCCCTCTTTTATGCTCCTCAAACATTTTTGTAATCTCGCGTACAACAACAATTTCACGATCAGCACCAAAAATGTCAATCATCATAGTCAATGACTTAACCAAACGATGAGGTGATTCATAAAACACTACCGTCGTGGGTAACTCCGCTAAATACTTTAAACGTGTTTGCTTTCCTTTTTTATGTGGCAAAAAACCCTCAAAATGAAACTTATCACATGGGAAGCCGCTGGCCACGACTGCCGGTATTAAAGCCGTTGCTCCTGGTAAACATTCGACCTCAACACCTTGATCAACACATTCTCTGACCAGTAAAAAACCAGGATCGGAAATACCTGGAGTCCCGGCATCTGACACCAAACCTATATTTTCTCCGCCGCGAATTCGCTCCACGATTTGTTCAGTTAATTGATGCTCATTGTTTAAATGGTAGGCTTGCATTTTAACCGACAATTCCAAATGCTTCAACAATTTCCCTGTTTGACGAGTATCTTCCGCCAAGAGCAAATCCACCTCCTCAATCATGCGTATAGATCGTAAAGTAATATCTTCGAGGTTTCCTATTGGTGTAGGGATAATAATCAGCTTTGCCATGTTACAAATATACTTAAAAAAGGTAGGTAGTTTCACCATATACTTATAGCAGTGAGGTTTTCAGTATCTTAGGTTCCTTTTTATCATGAAATTGCAACTGACTAGATCAAATATCAAAATGAGTTTCGGCTACATTGGCTGTTTGATGATTTTTCTGTCTCTTGGTTTTACAGGAGTTTGCCAATCAAAATCTTTAAATAATTTAGCTGTATCGGCTAATTACCAGACGGGATTTAGTTTGCCAGAATATTCAATTTTCACCCTAATTACTGATGATTATATCCGAGCATTTGAGTTATCAATTACTCAACAAACATTGGGTAAAACAGAATGGGAACAATCATACAACTTCCCAGCTCATGGTTTGTCGCTATATTATTCAAACTTGGGGAATGATGACATATTAGGAAAGGAGTTGGCATTGAATTACTTTTTAAAATTGTATCTCCTATCAAAAGGAAAATTTCGATTGTACAACGTTACTGCTGGAGGCATTGGTTACGTGAACAAAACTTTTGACATGGAAACTAATTACCTAAATGTGGTGGTTGGCTCTCATTTCAACCTACATTTCAATTTGAAATTTGGGGCCAATTATGAATTATCAAAGAAGCTGAGCATAAACACAGGCATGTCTTTTAACCATTTTTCGAATGCAAATACTGCTAGCCCAAACATTGGAGTCAATACGTTTACAGGATATGCTGGACTAAGCTACGTGATTGGTGATAAAGAAGAATTGAATGATTTTTCGTTTAATAAACACGTTCCCAAAAATGAATTTTTCTTATTTGCAGGAGTCGGAGGAAAACATACTCAATCTTTATCAAGCATATATTACCTCACTTCTTCCCTTTCATTTGAAGCTCGAAGATCTATCACCAGAGGATTTCATTTAGGAGTAGGAATGGACGTTTATTATGATTCCTCTGTGAAGTCTGAATTACTAAAAGACAACAGAGTTCACAAAGGTCAATATGATTTCCAGACGGGTATTCACATATCACCTGCTTTAGTTTACAATAAATTTAGTGTCGCTTTGTATCAAGGAGTTTACGTAGGTTTTCAAGAAAAGGTAGGGAGAAACACTTTATATAACAAGGGAGTTTTACAGTTTAACATTTATAAGAATATTACCTTAAGAGCCGTTATGAAGTCACATTTACACATTCTTGATTATCCAGAATTTGGGGTTGGAATGAAATTTTAAACAATGCTAGCAATACAATTCAAACAATATAAATACTTGGTGCACAGCACTATCATTGCGGTCCTTATCATGATTTTATCTTGTCAAAAAAACGATGACAATTACGTATTGATTAAATCACCGTCAGCTTTCTCTGCCGTTGAACTGCACAGTTCCTTTGACGTACTTTTAACAGAAGACAGTGTATATTCCATAAATTTCACCGGAAAAGAGGACATTGTTAAAGGTATTGAATACAGTGTAACTGATAGTGTTTTAAAAATCGAAGACCCTAGACGTTCAGAGTGGAGAACTCCAAAGTCCAACAAAATAACATTACACATCACCTCCCCTGATGTTAAACTACTTACTACGTTTGAAGCATGTAATATTACAAGTAGCAGCACTCTACATTATGATGAACTTGGATTAATCCTTGGAGGAAAAGCCAACGACGTTAGCCTTGACCTAAAATGCAAAGAGTTTTACTATTGGGGCGGATCCGTTACAGGTGGTAAAATAACCTTGAGTGGATCTACAGAACAATTAAAACTATGGAACACTGGCTTAATTCAAGTTGATGCGGCACAATGTCAAACCAACTATTGTTTCATTGAAAACAAATCCAGAGGGAATTGTGAAGTTACAGTGAGCGACAAACTCGACTACAGTATTTTCAATATTGGAGACATTATAATGCATGGCACCCCTCCAATAATTAACAAACTTGAGGGTGACAGTAACGCAACGGGAAAATTAATTCAAAATTAATTCAAGTTTAGATAAAAGTATACGTAGTTGGTAGTGAACTATCTCCTGTTTCCACCGAACCATTTTTTCTTTTTTTCTTGTCTTTGGCCTCCACTGTTTCCACCACCATTTCCTTTACCTCCACCTTGCGGTCTTCTTCCTCCACCTTGCTGTTTCTTTGGGGACAAAGTAAAGTTAGTCATTGGAAAAGGATGATCTTCAACAACAGGTATCTCTTGCTTGATCAGCTTTTGAATATCTTTTAAGTATGCTTTCTCATCAATATCACAAAAAGAAAATGCCTGTCCTTCTTTACCAGCTCTTCCACTTCTACCAATCCTGTGAACATATGATTCCTCCTCGTTAGGCAATTCATAGTTGACCACATATTTTAAACTATCAATATCAATACCTCTAGCTGCAATATCAGTAGCTATCAGCGCATTAATAGCACCTTCCTTGAATTGCTTTAAAGCGCGCTGTCTAGCATTCTGGCTCTTGTTACCGTGGATTGCAGCTGCTTTGATTTTATTCTTTTCAAGCATCTTCACCACCTTATCTGCACCATGCTTTGTTCTTGTAAACACCAATACTGCATCCATTCCATACTCCTTGATGATCTCAATCAACAACCAGATTTTATTTGGCTTGTCAACAAAATATATTTTTTGAGCAATCGTGTCCGCTGTTGATGAAACAGGATTAACCTTGACCTCGTGAGGGTTTGTCAATAAACTATTGGCTAAACTCATGATTGATTGCGGCATTGTAGCCGAAAACAACAAGGTTTGTCTTTTACTTGGAATTACCTTAACTAACTTTTTAATGTCGTTAATGAATCCCATGTCCAACATTCTATCCGCTTCATCAAGAATAAATACACCAACGTTATTTAATTTGATGTATCCTTGATTCATTAAGTCCAATAATCTTCCTGGTGTTGCAATTAAAATATCAATACCTGAATTTAATTTTCTTACTTGCCCCCCTTGTGGAACTCCTCCAAAAATAACTGTACTTCTTAAATCAGTGTATTTTGAATAGGCAGTAATACATTCTTCAATTTGAACAGCTAGTTCTCTTGTAGGTGTTACAATCAAACAGCGTATTTTTCTGTTGTGCTTGTCCGAATTCTGTAGGCTTAAATTATTTATGATCGGCAGCGAAAATGCTGCTGTTTTTCCAGTACCCGTCTGAGCACAAGCAAGAACGTCTTGGTTTTTCAGCACCAAGGGAATTGCTTTATCTTGAATTGGAGTTGGGTTTTCGTATCCTGCTTCTTGTAAGGATTTTAATATTTCAGGACTTAGTCCTATGTCTTTAAATGCTGTCAATTTCTTTCGCTTAAATTATTTCTGCTAAATTTCATTTGTATAATAAAATCGACAACTCCTAATTGCCCATTTTGGCTAAAGTAACATAACTCCTTGCCATTCTCAGAAGATTTGATACGTTTTCCATATCGCAGATTAATTCTGCTCTTGGGAGTTCTTTTACTTTAAAAACGCCTCCGTGGCTCTTCTGAACTTTCAGATATTGATTTAAACACACTATGTTCCTAGCACACAGCAAGTATAAACTATCAAGAAGTTCATCACAAATCTTATTAGAATAGGTAGACTCCTTAATCATTGTGAATGTTTTATACATTTCTCTTTTGAAATCTTTATACACAAGGTTAATGTCCTCCACTGAGTTTGCCTGTGTATAAATACCGTCTTCACTGTCTTTATACACATCGAATATATCGTTACTGTACTGTAACAACCCTCCAATTTGAAATACAATTTCCTTTTCCTCTCCCGATATTTCGTTCCCTAAAGCCGACCTGTAAAATAAAAAAGACCAACCTCCCTTATTCATGGTGTTGTCTTTTAACTCTCCCCATGAAAACTCTCCTTTTATGTTTTGCTTTTTAGTCAACCATTGAATCTCAAACAATTCCTTCCTAGTCGAATCTAACAAGCTTCTCAACCCAATCGTTTCAATAGCTTTAAGTGTTAAGTCATTAAAAATGGTTTCCTTGATGTTACTTGGCTTGAAGGACTCTGGCTCATAAGTCATCTTTTCAATAACCTGTTTATCATGGTTGGTTTTATCGAACAAATCATCATACATTGTGCTGATTGCAGCCATGTACGTCAAGGATTTTCGTTCTTTCTCGCTAAGCTGCTCACCTCTTAAAATGCAAAAATAATCTCCTAACATGACTACCACTCCCAATGAATAATAATGAACAATTTTGTACAGATCGTACTTAGAAAAACCGCTATCGACCTCGTGCTTTTCAAGAACGGGCAACAAGTTTTTTTCAATGAATTTTTGTTGACTTTTTAATTTGAAGATGGTCTTAAGTGTCAGTACAATCAACTTCAAATATTCATACAAAGTGCGCATGAAACTACTAGCTATTTATATAGCACTGGCCGTTATTAAATACCGCCTCTACTTTATGATTGAACTCCGCCCCAATAAATGGACTGTTTTTCGAAATTGAAGTGATGTTTGATTTCTCCATTTTCCAATTGCTGGTCGAGCAAACAGTTAACTTTGCCTCTATTCCTACTTCGACTAAAGGTACAGGCACATCAAATATTTTACGTGACTTTTCAGACAAAAGATTCAATACCTCTTCAGTGTTAAGTTCCTTAGCACCTAACAAACTAACCCCCATTGCTTCGAGTGTCATCATTCCAAACTCAGCGTAGTCAAACTCACATTCTTTTCCCTCAACATTCTGAGGTGTGTGCCCAGAAGAAACACCGTCAATAACTCCGGATTTCAATCCAGCAATTAAAGCCTGTCTATCTTGCTCAGTTCTTAATACTGGAAGTACTTTATAGGTAGTATCGAAATTTTCAATTTTATCGTCTGTAAAACATAAGTTGGCAAGGTTCACATCGCAGGTTATTTTAACTCCTCTAGCTTTTGCCTGAGCAATTATTTCAACCGACCCTTTACTTGACAAGGCTTGAACATGCATTGCCGAATCTGTGTATTCAACTAGTTTAATGTTTCTTTCCAATGCTATTTCCTCCGCCAAAGCTGGACGAACTTTCATTCCTAATGTTGCCCCGACAACACCTTCATTAACCATCCCTAAATCAGCTATATCAGCATCTTCCCCGTACACCATTAACTTACCATTAAATGGCTTGATATACAACAATGCTCGCTTAAGTAATTCAGGATTCTTAAAATGTCTCTTTCCGTCCGAAAAAGCTAATGCTCCGGCTTTATGTAAATCGTAAAGCTCAGTGATATTTTTACCTTCTTTTTTCTCGGTGATTGTCCCAACAGGGTGAATATTAACTAATCGACCTTTGGAAATGTTTTTTACAAACTCAATTTGAGCCCTACTGTACAGTGAAGGATTCGATCCTGAAACTCCAATTACATCAGTAAAACCACCAGTCTGAGCACTTTCTATCAATGTTTTAATGCTATCTTTTACTTCATTTCCTGGCTCTCTAACCACAGTGTAAAGATCAAACCAACCACCAGAAACCATTAGATCTTTACCTTGGACGACTTGCGCAGCTTCATCAGTAATTTGATCCTCGATGGAGGTAATTATACCGTCCTCTACTAAAATGTCTTTGGTTTTTAAATGAAATGCCGAAACTGAATTATAAATTTTGGCGGACTTGATAAGTACTTTCATTTGACTCAATTGGTGTTAATTCCTCTTGAGGCTCAAAAATATGATAAATTAATGACAATTTGAACGGCAATTCTTAAATCAATACCAATTTCAGCAGTTACGCTTTGTTATCACCCGTAATTTATTTCAGAGAATAATGTTTGCAGGACGAGAATAAATCATCTTAAAAACCAATCATTTCGGAAACCAAAACGTAATTGCTTTGAGTATACATCAAAATACACTTATCTTTAACAAAAATATTTAGGATGAGAATTGCATTGTTAGGTTACGGTAAGATGGGAAAGGAAATCGAGAAAATTGCTATTGAAAGAGGGCATGAAATATCTTTAAAAATTGACGCTAGCAACCTCAGCTCATTCTCTAAAGAAAGCCTTTTGGACACTGATGTTGCTATTGAATTCAGTACTCCTGAAACAGCTTATCAAAACATTCAAATTTGTTTTTCAGCAAGCACTCCAGTTGTCGCAGGCACAACAGGATGGCTAGACAAACTTGATTCTTGTATAAAACAATGTGAAAATGGCTCAGGTCTATTTTACGCATCCAATTATAGTGTTGGAGTTAATGTCTTTTTTGAGCTCAATAAAAAATTAGCCAAATTAATGGCTCCGTACTCAGACTATAAGATTGATATGGAAGAAATTCACCATACTCAAAAACTAGATTCACCTAGCGGAACTGCAATCACTTTAGCTGAAGGTGTGATTGAAAACAATGAAAGAATTTCAAAGTGGGTCAACGATGTTGAACCAAATGCTGATGAAGTAAACATTGCATCAAAAAGAATTAACAAGGTTCCTGGAACCCATTGTATTGCATATGAAAACGAAATCGACGAAATTTACATTCGTCACACAGCTCACAATCGAAAAGGTTTTGCCTTAGGCGCGGTTCTAGCCGGAGAGTTCATGAATACTAAATCTGGTTTTTTTGGAATGAAGGACTTAATGGGACTTTAGGAAGTCATCCAAAGTATATTCACAGTAAACACTAACCTTTTCAAGGTTTTTGCGTAAGCTCATAATAAATTAAACGACTGATCAATGATTAGAGCACTGATATTAATTCTATTACTGAGTGCATCGACCGCTGAAGCAAAAATCGTGGTGTCCGGCGTGACCTATTCATCAAGTATTTCAGTTAAGACGGATACTTTAAAACTCAACGGCGCAGGGATCAGGGAAAAATGGTTCCTAGATTTATATACCGCTGGACTGTATGTTAAAAAGACTACAACCAGTGACACTGCTCTTGTAAATTGTGATTGCATTCAAGCTTTTAAAATAGTAATCGTGAGCAAATTGGTTACGACTAAAAAATTCAACGAAGCAATAGACGAAGTCTTTATAAAATCTACAGGAGGAAATACCAAGCACATTGATAATAGAATTGCCAGGTTTAAAAAGGCACTGGGCCAGAACTTAACGGCTGGCGACGAACTACTCTTGATTTACAGACCAGAAATTGGACTAAAAGTATACAGGAACAAAAAATACAAGGACACAATTCCAGGCATGGACTTTAAAAAAGAATTGATGCGTCTTTGGGTAGGTAATCATCCAGTAAATGATGAGCTCAAAGAAAACTTGCTCGGAATAAAATAAGTGAAGTCAACTAATAGGAATGAAAAACCCTTAATGTTTCTCTATAAAACCTTCTAGACCTGAAGAAACATAAGTTTGCAACACGCTGTCTTCATTGTAGTATATAAAGAAAGCTTCAACTCCTTCAAAAGGATGACCTTCAATAAACGGCACTGCCTCTTCAATTCCCATTACCAGTAAAGCAGTAGCGTAAGCGTCAGCCACAGCACATTCATTTGCAAAAGCAGCCACACTGACAATGTTACTTTTTGAAGGAATACCAGTTCTTGGGTCAATGCAGTGACCAAATTTCTCACCACCAAACTCTCTAAATGATCTGTAACTGCCAGATACCGCAACAGCTCTAAACTTTGACATTTCAACCAGCGCAACAGATGATGGTGCATCCTCATTATCTACATCCGGATTTTCAATTAACACTGTCCATTTTTCCGTGGAAGACTTTTTCCCTTGAGCTAAAACCTCTCCACCTATTTCAATAAGAAAGTTATTAATCCCTAATTTGTACTGTAAAAAATCACCAATTACATCTGCAGAATACCCTTGAGCAATTGCATCAAAACTCATCTTTAAATCTTTCTCCTCTTTACACAAATAATTATCCTTTACATCCCCTGAAGACCACTCGTAATTGTCGTCGTCACTATCGTTTTCGTCATCGTCGTCTCCCAAATTAACATCACCAATGTCATCACTTAATATATCACCATCCAATAGTACTAGGTCCATTCCAACAACCTCTAAACGCTCTTTAGCTATAGAATACCTCAGAGCAAGGAGCAAACTGTCGCGCAGTTCAGGAGATTCAGCATCTAAAAATAAGCTATCTGTATTCATTGGACTATCTCCAAAACCCCACAAGTTAGCTAATGGTTTCACTGAAGGGTCAAACGCACCATCAGTAGTTTGATAAATCTCATCACTCATCAGAAACAAATCCAATACGTGGTTATTAACTACTACACAAGAATCGCAATCGTTAAACTTAGAAAGCACTGAATTACTCATGTATGTACTAACAGCCAAATCAATTACATTTAGTATAGAATCTACTTGAGGCTGAATGTCCCTATTAAGAGAATCTAAATATTTTATAGTGTAAGTAGTTCCTTGTGTTTCTCCAGATACAGAACGGACTGACACCTCTTTCCCTTCAGCTACATCCTTGCAAGAGTGCAACATACCAGCAACAAATAAACAAAAAAAGATTCGCAATAGTGTTTTCATATTATTCTGATAGCTAATGTAGTAATTACTTTACTGCGAGAGCTAGGATTCAAAGAAATTTATTCTCACAAAATTATTTTTTTATCGTTTTATGATCTACTCTCAAACCACGTAGCTTTTCGGAATGTTTAGCGAAGGGTGTTTACTTCTCTAACAAGGCGAAAAAATCAAGGATAGCCTAGTTGCGGTTTATTTTTTCAATACCGATAAAGGAGAAAATAACGAGTAAAAAAACGAAAACCTATGTAGCTTGAGTATTACTTCTAAAGTTTGACTCCAACTTAGGATTTTATTATCATTGTAACATGAGAATTGACATCCTTACGATTTTACCAAACTTGCTCATTGGCCCTTTTAACGACTCCATCCTTAAACGTGCAATTGACAAAGGTATAGCAGAAGTTCATGTTCACGATATCAGGAAATTCTCTAACAACAAACAGAAAAAAGTTGACGATTATATGTACGGTGGAGGTGCCGGAATGGTGATGACTTGTCAGCCAATATCAGATTGCATTGAGTCATTAACCTCTCAGCGTAAATACGACGAAATAATTTTCATGACCCCAGATGGTGAGCAATTAAAGCAAGGGAAGGTTAATCAACTCTCATGCGTAAAAAATATCATTATTTTATGCGGTCATTACAAGGGTATTGATGAGAGAATCAGGGAGATGTACATTACCTCTGAAATATCTATAGGTGACTATGTATTAAGTGGTGGAGAATTAGCTGCTGCTGTACTTTCCGATGCAATTATCAGGGTAATCCCTGGCGCAATTTCCAATGAAATGTCAGCACTTACAGACTCCTTTCAGGACAACTTACTTTCACCACCTGTTTACACTCGACCGGAAGAATTTAAAGGAGTAAAAGTTCCAGAGATATTAACAAGCGGGAATTTAAAGGCTATTGACAAATGGAGAGAAGACAAGGCAATAGAACGAACCAAAACTAGACGACCAGACCTGGATCAATTGTAATTGTATGAATTTCATTTCAACAATTAAAACACTTCAAAAGCTTGAGATAAAAGAGAATATTAAAGCAAAAGCTCATTCAGAAATGGCTCCATACAGAGAGCTTAACGTTACTCCCGATCAAATATTAAAAGCAAAAAAAGCTGGCGTACTGTTGCTGATACACCCCATTAAAGACCAAGCTTACTTTACTTTGATTGAACGAGCTGCATACGAAGGTGTTCATAGCAGTCAAATTGCTTTTCCAGGAGGCAAATATGAGCAAGAAGACTTGAATATCGAAAAAACAGCTTTGAGAGAAGCTCACGAAGAAGTCAACATTATTCCAACTGATGTTAAGATAATTACAACACTATCCAACCTCTATGTTCCTCCAAGTAATTTTTACATCACACCCGTTCTTGGGTTTTCAAAGGTAAGACCTAAATACATCGCAGAACAAAAAGAGGTACAGAACATCCTTGAAATACCCCTTAGCGAATTACTCAATCCAAACATAATCCAAGAGACTAAAATCAGAATGGGTAAGCACGGAAAAATCACAACGCCTTTCCTTGATTTGCAAAACAAAATAGTGTGGGGAGCAACAGCTGTAATACTTAATGAGCTAAGACATCACTTGTTACAAACCGACTAGATATTAATCTTGGAATGATTTAGAAAAACACACTCTTTACCAACAAAATCACTAGCCCAAAAAAGACACCAAAAAAGCTCCAAAATGGTGTTTTGTGCTCCTTCCTTAATTTGGAAGCTAAAGTTTTGGCTGCTGTAGAAAACTTCTTTTCGACCAATACATTTTGACATTGTAAGCACTGAGAGGCACATTCTCTTTTTACAGGAAACATCGGTACCCAAAGCATGTGAAAAAACTTTTGAAAAATACTTATTGCTAAGTCTTTCTTACCACAGCTTTCACACTTTATCTTTTTAGAAGTAGTTAATCCTATATGATGGGCTTTTCTTCCAAAAAGTATCATTCTTTTAATCTTTTAATTAAATCCTTTTGAGCTGTCACCCAAGCCTTATAATACGGAGTGTCAACATACATTTCTTTTGCCTCACTGTCTTTCATCACAAGTTCTACTACCTCAACAGCATCTTTAGCAACAATTGTTTCCACTTGAATATAACATTTGACAATCCATTCTTGAAGTTCAATAGGAAGCTCCTCGCAAGGCGCTCCTTGAACAGCTGCCAGAATTTCAACAACCGTAAACAATTCTAAACACTCGTCCAGAGTTGTTTCATCAGGATCGAATTTATCTGAGAAAGTACTTAAGTAGCTTTCTATCGAAAGCTGTTTTTCATGAGTAGTTATTTTTTCGACAAAACTTAAAGCGACATCGTTTTCAAAATTTGTAATTCCCCAAGCTGACATGAAATTCTTTGTTTAGTGTTAATTTTATTTTGACCTTAATTAAATCTTCAATCAAGAGCACAAAAATAGTTTTTCTATCCTTAGGAGTAAACTAATTAAGAAAACTTTTAGCTTTATGCCGCTGTGCTTATTTTGAACAACTGCTCAAACTGCGACTACTTTAATGATTAATCGTCTTCTTCTGATATTCATGTTTTGCTTTTCAGTCTTGTGTTCTGCTCAAAAAGAGATTGACTCCGTAAAAGTAGACTCTTCTATTGTTAAGCTTTACGAAGTATCAATCAGCTCATCTAAATGGAACGAGAAGTCTAGCAATACTTCAAAATCGGTTACTAAAATATCAAAACTAGATATTGCAGTCTACAACCCTCAAACTGCTGCGGATCTTTTAACTGCCAGTGAAGAAGTTTTCGTCCAGAAGAGTCAGCAAGGAGGAGGAAGCCCCATGATAAGAGGTTTTTCCACCAATCGACTACTGTACAGTATGGATGGTGTTCGGTTAAATACCGCTATTTATCGAGGTGGAAATATTCACAATATACTTTCACTAGATCCGAATGCGATAAACAACACTGAAATTTTATTTGGACCTGGGTCAGTCACTTATGGTAGTGACGCAATTGGCGCTGTAATGAGTTTTAGCTCATTAAAACACCGCAGAGGACTACCTGATTCACTGGAAGTCCATGGCGAATCAAACTTCAGATTTAGTTCTGCAAACGAGGAATTTAGCGGACATTATGATATAAACATCGCCAAACACAAATGGTCGTTTATCTCAAGTGTATCAAAATCTAGGTATGCAGATTTAAAAATGGGGAATTTCGGCCCCTCAGATTATGTTCAACAATATCAGGTAAGAAGAGTCGGTACAATAGATAGCATTATTCCAAATGATCAAAAAAATATTCAATCGCCTAGCGGATTCGAACAATTGCAAACTCTTCATAAAATCAGGTACAAGGCAAATAAACACTTGGACATCAACTATAATTTTCATTACTCCACCAACAGTGAATACAGTCGGTATGACAAAATGAACCCTTTACACGAACTTCCCTCCTACGCTGTTTGGAACTATGGACCACAGCGATGGATGATGAATCACTTTTCATTGACAAACACCAAGGAGAGGAAATTGTTTTCCGCCTTTAAATTGAATGTTGCCCATCAACGTCAAGAAGAAAGCCGAATTTCAAGAAGAATAAACAGCAACCTCCTTAGGTCTCAAGTGGAGAATGTAAATGCTTACTCCTTAAATTTAGACTTCAAAAAAGACAAGAAAAAACACACTTTTTATTATGGTGCCGAAGCTGTTTACAACCGTGTTAACTCATGGGGAAACACCTTTAATATTTTAAATGAAACTCATAGCACCTCTGTTGCCAGGTATCCAACTTCAGACTGGGCTATTTTTGCGTTGTACCTAAAGTATAATCGTAAGGTTAGTAAGAAAACCATCTTTACTTCCGGGGTAAGAGCAAACAGTTATCATTTAAAGTCCAACTTTAATTCTCAAAATAATTTTTATGCCTTGCCGTTTAGCCATGTTAACATTAACAAACAATCTGTTAATGGAATTGTTGGAATCTCTTTTAAATCCAAAACTTGGGGTATTAAAAGCAACCTCTCTTCAGGGTTCAGAGCGCCAAATGTTGATGACGTTGGGAAAATATTTGATTTTCAAGAAGGGCAAATTGTTGTTCCCAATGAAAACTTAAAATCGGAAGTTGCGTACACTGCAGACTTCATCGTGACTAAAAAAATATCAAAATGGGGTAAACTTACTGGTAGCACATACATTACATTATTGGACGATGCAATGGTGCGCAGGGAATTCACTGTGAACGGTCAAGACAGTATTTTGCACGAAGGCAACATGAGTAAAGTTTTTGCCATTCAAAACGCATCTTATGCAACAGTTTATGGAGTAAGTGGTAAAATTGAAATTAAGCTTTTTAAAATTTTACAATTAAAGTCGGCAATCAATTATCAAAAAGGAACGGAAGTATCGCATCTATCAGAAGACATCACATCCCCGTCACGACATGCAGCTCCTCTTTTTATGACCAATAGTTTAACACTGAAATTTAAAAAGGTGGTAGTAAAAGCATATCATCAATTCAATGCCTCTTACTCGAATAATCAATTAAGTATTGATCAGCGAGACAAGTCAAATATTTACGCATTTGACGAAGCTGGACTTCCTCACAGTCCAAGTTGGCACACCTTTAACCTTAAAGGAGTTTTTAGGTTAGGTGACCATTGGGTATTATCAGGAGGAATTGAAAACATCGCTGACATCAGGTACAGAACTTACAGCTCGGGAATTTCTGCTCCAGGCAGGAACTACATTGCATCCGTAAAAGTGATTTTCTAGCACGATTTTTAACAGGTAATTCTCAATAACTATACTGTTTTACATAAGTATCAAGTACAACCAATAACTATCTTTCGGAATGCAAGTATTAAAAGCGTTCGCAACATCCTTTATTTTGTGCCTTACACTTGCCTTGACTGGACAAACAACTGTTGACTACACGGGTAAATCCCTGCAATCACTTCCTTCTTCTTTAAAATCAAACAATGAGTTAAGGGAACTGATTTTAACGGGAACCTCTCTTACAACACTTCCTGAATGGATTACTGAATTTCCAAACCTAGAAAAAATCA
>Ga0115000_10000682_pt1 | contig 31209 bp, 20 predicted proteins | sample ArcticOcean_MG_C_6_FD_89690 | JGI IMG/M metagenome (GOLD analysis project Ga0115000, IMG submission 89690) | Marine microbial communities from western Arctic Ocean - ArcticOcean_MG_CB8_128 | ecosystem: Environmental > Aquatic > Marine > Oceanic | place: Arctic Ocean: Canada Basin | collected...
AAGTCGTTTCCTCAAAGCCTTGCTTCGGAAAAGATGATGAGCACAGAAAAGAATGCTGAAAAGAAAAGAATAGAGAAAAGAGAGAGACAAGTTAAAGACAACTTTAAGACAAAACAGACCACAGACAACTTCCAGACAACTTTAAGACAATTTCAAAGATATATATAGGACGTTTAGACGTTTTTGATGTGTTTGTACCAACAAAAATCTGCAGACTTTGTCCTCACAATTTACTTACTTTTGCACGCACGCACGCACACGCCCACCAGCGTGCCCGTGGTGATTTTCTCCTTCGCGAGAGAGCGATATTTAGAGAGAAAAAACGCGTTTGTGCGTCTTCTTCTTCCGTGCCTTCGTCGAGGAGAGTGAGATTCTCTTCTCTTCTTTCGTCAAAGTCGTCGCGTCGTCGATCTCTCTTTTTCCAATCTTCGTCGTCGTCGAGGCAAAATCTCACCGAAGCGAGGAGGGGGAGGACACTTCGACCTTTCCCACATCACACTGCTCTCTCTTTTGAACGGGAGGAGAAGTGTTGTTTCTATTGTTGTTGACTGCGCTCTTTGATTGATACGCGTAATACGCACATAACTGCACGTATTTAAAGCAGCTTTAGAAGCAGATTTAGGAGCAGCACTGGCAAAAGGACTTTTGCGAAAGAGAATAAATACGCCAAATGGCATCGTCGTCGTCGCCTTTACCTCGACGAATCATAAAAGAAACCCAGCGTTTGCTCCAAGAACCGGTGCCGGGAATTACGGCGATTCCGTCCGAGGAGAACGTGCGGCACTTTCAAGTGTCCATCGAAGGGCCGTCGGATTCGCCGTACGAAGGCGGGATTTTCCATTTGGAACTTTTCCTACCGGAAGGGTACCCGATGGACCCACCGAAAGTTCTGTTCAAGACAAAGATATATCACCCGAACATCGATAAACTCGGGAGGGTGTGCTTGGACGTGTTGAAGGAGAAGTGGTCGCCGGCGTTGCAGATTCGGACAATATTGTTGAGCGTGCAGGCGCTGTTGTCGACGCCGAACCCGGACGATCCTTTGGACGAGAGGATTGCGAAGCACTGGAGGGATAACGAGGACGAGGCGTTGGCGAAGGCAAGGGAGATGACGAAGATGCACGCGATGGGACATAAGTGATGACGATGATATCGCGGAAGAGGTGGAGGAGGTGGAAGAGGAGAGAAAATTGTTTAGATTGTTAAAGATTAATTTAGAATACGTACTACCATATAACGCATCGTTGTTGTTGTTCATCTAGTTCTATCGTAAAAGCTAGGTTGTTCTAGTGTATTTCAGCTCGCTAATAAAGTATTTATGCTCTCATTCGGCAGCAGCGGCAGCCGCTTTCTTTCGCTCTTCCGCGATTTTTCGCATCCGCTGCAACACGTCCTTCTCAAAATCTTCCGTTTTTGGTGGTAGTGGTGGTGGTACTTTCTTTTCTTTCGCCTTCTCGAAGTCTTCCTCTTTCCGTTTCTTCGCATCAACCTCTTCCGACGCTCGCGTCTTTGCCAACGTCACAAACACCTGCGGCCTCCCGCCGTCGCACTCGATCCCGTCTTTCTCCTCGCTCGCGCGAACCGCGTCCTCTCTCGTCTTACAAATCACAAACGCGCTTCCTTTCTTCTTCCGTTTCTTTGCGTCAGCAATCTCTCGAAATATGACATCTACCGCGTTATACTTCTCGAACGCTCGAAACAAACTCGGTGCGTCGTGGTCTTTCTCTTTCGCTGGATTCTGCGGCTTCCGCCACGCCGCCTTCAACGCGCGACGCAAGTCGAGCGCCTCCGCCTCCGCCTCCGCCGCCGGCGCGTCATTCGTCGCGTTTTTATACCGATCATTCTTCGTACTCTTTTCCTCGCTCCCACCTTCCTCGTATTTCCCTCTCAAAACCTCCAACTCTCTCGCCAACTTTCTCTTCTTCCTCTCTCGTTCCTCCTCTTCTCCTCTGTTTTTCTCTCCCTCTCGTTCTCTCGATTCCAGTTTTTCCCTCAACTGTTTCCTCCGCACGCTTTCTCTCTCCAACTCCTGTTTCCTTATTCGTTTCGCGCGTAACTTCTCGTCCACTTTTTGTCGCTGCTCAGGGTTTGATAACAGTTCGCACGCTTTTCTCGCCCGTTCGAATTCAACCGCCGCTCGCTCGCGTTCGTGTATTGGTCTTTTGTCCGGGTGCAACTTTAACGCCAATTTGCGGAATACTTTCTTAATCTCCGCGTGAGTTAACGAGAGGCACATCTCTTCGTCTCCACAAATGCCAAGAGTTTTGTACGGGTCTGAATCGTCCTCGTCTTCGTGGCCGCAACGTGCGGCCATTGTTTGGGTACAGTGTTTCCGAGAGAGAGAGAAGAGAGATTGTGAAGCCAATTCGCCAATTTTCCCAAGAGTTCTCGGGGAAAAGATTCGTCAAATCGTCACAGGTTTAGTAAACCTTTTCCGCTTTTGCTTGAAGTGTATCCTCCCGAAAAGGAAAAGGAAAAGGAAAAGAGGAAGGATGATGTCGATACAGACCTTTCCCGTATCTTCTCCTCCGTCTTTGATGCGTTCTCGGTCGTCAAAGACGACGACGATTCAGACGACGAAAACGACCACCTTTATGACTAAAAAGAGGCGAACGAAGAAAATGTCCACCGTGAGAAGCGTTTCGGCGAGTTCAGGAGGAGGCGGTAAGAAAGGCGAATATTACGTCGGACAAGGCAAGTGGATTAAAGACCAAGACGGATTAGAGGAGAAGAACAAAGGATTGGTGGCGGAGACCGGTCGAGACGCCGTCGTCGGCGGGTTCGCCGGAGGCGAGAAAAGGTTGCAAGACTATCGAAGTCACCTAAACGCGGCGAATGCGCAAGAGAAGGCGAAGGAAAAAAAGAAACCGAGGAGGGAGACGAAAGAGGTGGTGCTCGGGAAGGACTTTAACAGCTCCGCGGGCGGGATTTTCTTCGGCGAGGTTGGTTTACAATCGTGGAAAGAGACGGGGCGGATTCCTACGAGGTCGAAAGAGGCAACGTTAGGTTGGGGGCCACCGGTTTTGTTGGCGTTAGTGGCCGCAGCCGGGGTGACGTATAAGACGACCGGGGCGTTGAGCGTAGACGCGTTGACGAAGACGGTCGAGTCGGTCGGGTCCGGGGTGACGAACATCGACGTGAACGACGTCGTCGGGAAGGTTGGCGGCGCGGTCGGTGCGTTGGACGAAGGCGCGAGCGTGTTACCGCCGGAGGTGAGAAGTGTGGCCACACAAGCTGCGTTGGTCGGGTTTGGCGTGTTGGCATTGTACGCGTTGATTGGGAACGTTGTGAAAACGGCGAAGAAAACGGGCGGCGATTTCGCGAAGATTGCGCTGTTGGTCACGGTTACGTGGACGATTGCAAAACAGATCTTGCATTAACGTTACATCTACAGTACCGAGTAAATATATAATACTAGCACTTCCTCCCCAGCATACTAATTTCCATAACAACAAGTTAATTCTATTCTCTAACTATTTTTTCAATCGTCTTCGTCCAAAGAAAGAGCTGCGAATGCGTTCGAAGGCCCCGCTTTTCTACTATTCCGCTCGTCTCCTTCGCTCTCGTCGCTGTCGTCGTCGTTGCTTTTGATATCCACTTTCTTTGGAGCAAGATCAAAGCACGGATCTTCGTCGTCGAAGTAATCGATTAAATCGAGCGCATCGTGAGCACCACCACCACCGCCATCTTCTGCGAGAATAAGTCCGTTATCATTTCTGTTCATCTCTTCCAATTCTTCTCCGAAGCCTTCTTCGTTCTCGATGTTCACGTCCTCGTCCGCGAAGGGTGCGTGAGCCGAATCTCGCCTCGCTTTAATCGCGACGATATCTATTGGTGGAGGAACGGCGTACGGTGATTTACCGTCCAAAACGCGTTTCAACGCAATCACGCCTCCCGCGCGGTCGTCCGGTCGTCCGCCGGAGACGAGGAGCTTTCGTTTCATCGCCGTTTCGCGAGCTAAAGACAACGGTGACCAAGGAAGAAACCCTTCGAGAACGTCCGAAGCGTCTCGCAATTCTAAAACTTCGCTGTCGTACAAATCTGTAGGCAACGCTGAAATTTTCAACGTTTCCGGGAGCGTCTTGGATAGTTCTTCGGCTAAACGACGATCTTTCTCGTTGGACGTCTTGCTGTCCGCGTACGCTTTCCACCGATCTTTGCACGCATCTCGCATTTCGGCGAGCCAACGTAACGATGAGTAAGGTTCTCGTACAATCGGTAACGGAACAATACCACCGACGATTTGTTCCGGTAAGCTCGCGTCGACTCGAGGAAAGACTAATCCAGGCGAATCGCACAACCACACGCCTTTGGCAAACCTTAACGTCTGCAACGTTTTAGTGTGCCCAGGCGTCGCTTTCACCGAGACTGCTTTACGACCGAGCAAAGTGTTAATCATGGAAGATTTGCCAACGTTTGGATGTCCGACGAGCGCAACGACGCACTCGTCTTTAGGCGCGTCATCTCCCTCGTCGTCTCCTTCGTGAATGTTCTCAAACTCGTCTTCGAAAAAGGCGTAATTTTTCGTCTTCGTTCGATGCAGACGTGAGTCCTCGTCCTCGTGCGGATCATCTTCGACGACGTGTTTCCACCGCTTACCGTACTTAGCGACTCTTTTCACCGCTGAAATTAACGCCGATTTACCGACAGTCATTTCTCGCGTCGGCTCGTACACCCTCTTCGCGAGTTCCTCTTCGTCTAATTCTTCCTCCTCTTCTTCCTCTCCTTCCTCTTCTTCTCTCATCCCGTCTTCGTCCTGTTCGACCGCGATGAACCCTATAACCTCGTCCAATCCAGGCAATCCTTCCATTAAACACTTCCTCCACTTCTCCGCGGCTTCCCGCGGCACTCGATCGATCTTATTCAACGCGCAAATCAACGGTTTCTTATGAACCCTCGTCGCGTGCGCGTACAACGCCGCCGGAAAATGCAACATAGGATTTCTCGCGTCTAAAACGCAACAAATCACGTCCGCTCGTTCCATAGCTCGCCACAACTGTCTCCAAACTTCCAAGTTCTGCTCAAACGCCGGCGGATACCCGCCTTTCGCCACCATCTTTTCTTTCACCCGTCTCGCCCACTTCGCGAACGCCTTTCGCTCTCTCAATCGCAAGCGGTTTTTACTCGTCTCTTTCGCGTCGCCCTTTCGCGACCATTTCGGTCGCCGCGGCATGAAATCAATCGCCTCGACGCTTTGGTGTTCTACAATCGTCGCATCGGATATCGTCTTTGCGCTCTTCGTCTTTGCGACAACTACTTCTAACTCTTCGTACGCTTTCGGCTCTGTCCCGATTGGTCTTCTTGCGTCTTTCACGCGTCTCTCCACGTCGTAATCCGCCTCCTTTGCGAACGTCGTTTGTACGCCTTTCTTATGCGCGTTGCGACTGCCAATCCCTCTCGTTTTCTTGTCTCCTCCTCCTCCTCCTCCTCCTCGAGAAATCTTCGTGGATTTTAAATCCAACGCGTCCACGGTAAACACAGTCGTCGCCATCCCTTGCGAGGCGGACAATTGCGTGGCTCGCATCGTGTTTGTCGTTAATTCTCCCTCTCCAGTTCGCGCTTTTTGCGTTTGAAGCATCTTTTGCGCGTGCGAGAGAGACTTCTTCTTCTTTTGCATCTTTGGCGGCATGAGTGATTCTTCTTTGTGGTCGTTGAGAGGAGGATGGAGAAAAGAAGAGGGCGAGTTGTATCTTCTTCTCTCTCTTTCTCCTCAAACTACTTCGCGACGATGACGCGACGATGTTACGTCGTCGGTGTTCGTCGTCGTTTACGTCGTGTTGCGCGCACCCATAAAATGGAGAAAAATCTCTCCTTGTGGTGGCTGCTGCGTGGAAAAAGCGCGTCGAGCGGTGCAATCGATATTACGAAGAAGAAGAAACAAACTCGATGGTATTAGTGTTGTTCATAGTGTCGTTATGTGGGGTTTTCTATACATTTAATCTCTACTTTTTGTTGTGTGAACGCGTGTGAAAAAACGTGTGTTCTTCAGTTCTGTCGCTGTGGTTGCGCCTCGGCCAACGTTTGTTGTTGTTGCAAATCCGCGTTGCTGGTGTCTTTCAAAGGCGTCCGAGATTTCAACTTCTTGGAAAGCGCCGAGCTACTTCCAAAGCCCATCATGGAACTTCGACTTCGAGTCATTTTCAGAGCTGATTTCCGGATGATTTCGTCGGCGTTTTTACGCTCGATTTCCGAGTTGACGTCTTCCATCGGTAAGACGCGACCTTCGGTAGCTAACTTGTGCGCTTCGTCGTAGCGTTTCAAATCGAAGAGCATTTTCGCCAACTCGACTTTATGAATTAATCGGTTCGGGCTGAGTTCGATGCAGCGCTTGAAGAGCTTTTCGGCGTTTTCGGCGGAACCAGGAGCGAGTGCGCCGTACATCATCTTCACGTACATTTTGGTGATGCCGTTCAAGTTAGCCATGGACCACTCGTAGCGACCCATTACGTGCAACGCCATGTCGTCGTTCGGATCAATCTTTAACGCGTTATCGAGAGACTCTTTGAGCATTTTACCGAGCTCAACTTTTTCTCTGTTTTCGTTGGAGAACATTTGCGCGCGACCGTACGCGACCGCCAAACACACGTGCGCTTGACACGAGTTTCTGTCGATTTCAACCGCTTTCTGCGCGCGGTCGACGGCTTCGTCCGCCAACGCTTTCGCTTTCACTCTGTTTTTGAAAATCTCCGGTTCAAAGACTCGGTCGGAAAGAGATTTCGATAGCGCGATGTTTGCAAACTGGTTCATCGGTTGACGTTCCACCGCTCTGGTGAATATTTTCACCGCGGAAAGCGTGTCGCCGGTTTCGTTCTTCTTTTGGCCCTCCTTGATCAGATTTTCAAACGATTCTGATTTTTGCATGATGTTTGTTCTCGATGACACGCGATTCATCGCGTTCACGCTGCCTCGACGCGCGATATTCGCGATGGATTTCACCCCGAGTCTAGCAAATTTCAAACTCGGAAACGACATGTTTCGATTTTTCACGCTCGATTTCACCCGACGAATCCTTCGCGATATGCGCATCAAACGTTTTCTCGAGTTTGGAAACAACCAATCCAACGCTTTTAAGACGCCCAAGCCGGTAAACACGGACGGTAACTGCGTGAAAACCGACGAGGGCAGAGCGACGACAAAATTCAAAATCACCGCGACAAACGTCACCTTGGTGTAAAACCATTTCTGTTTCTTTTCATCTGTTTCTTCTTTTCGTTGAAGTTTCTTGTTGTTGTTGTGTTTTTTATTCGCTTTAGTATTCGCGCTCGTTTTATTTACTGTTTCTTTCGGCGCCGCTTTCCCTGTTCTGTTCACCGGCACGTGCGAGGTGATGTGCAACAAATCTTCCGACGTCGTCGGCTTATCCCACAGACGATTGACCATTTTCCGTTCGTTTTCAATTTCTCTTCTTTTAAAAGACCCGGAGAGCTCTTCATCGTCTTCGTCCTCGTTCGAAAATGTTTTACCTTTGTTATTGTTACGGCGTTTCTTCACGTCTGGCGTAAACCCGTCGTCGCTGAAACAAAACTCGTCGTCCACTTCGCAATCGTCGTCGATCCAAATCGGATCGGCGACTTTATTACCTCCTCCAAAGGACCCGGTTTTCTGGTGGTGACCAAACAAAGGCGACGAAGACGGCGTCCCCACGTCGCGCATGCTATTCGTCTTTGAAGAAGCGTTTTTGGTTCGATCGAACCTTCGTCCAATCGACGACGACGTTCCCGGCGAACCGCCGCCACCCGCGTCGCCGCCGCTCTCGCCGTCTCTTTTGTTCTTATTATTATTACTACTACTACTATTACTCGGCGAGGAGGAGGACGGGGAGGAGGATGCGTCTGGTTTTCTCACGATCATCATCGGGTCGAAATCTGTTTTTTTTTGTTGGTGTGTTCCAAAACAGGAGAGAAAAGGGGAAAAAGAAAAGATTGAGAAAAAAAAGGTCAACTGATGAAAGAAAATAAAGACGTATTCTACGCTCTCACATCAGAGAGAGAGAGAGACTGATGAAAAACGACTTCCTCTTCCTCTCCCGACGATCGTTGCTTTTGCGGCTGAAACGCGCGTCCACAGAAACAACAACAACACCTCTTCTCCCCCCTTATATTGTATCTCTTAAAACAGAGGGGGATAAAAAAAGCAGTCGAACACCCAAAAAAAACGCAAAAACTGACTGTACACCACTCGAGGCAAAATTGGCTCCTCTTTTGAACGAAAGAGAGATGAGAGCACAGAGTAGTAAACGTACCTTCGGCGAAAGACGTGCTCGCGCGCATCGTTCGCTGTTGCAAGTCCCTCATTTTATGCGCGCGAATGCGTGTCGCGCGTCTCCTTTTCTTGGTCTTCTTCTGCCTCTAGACGACGTACACGAGGAGAGGAGAGGAGAAGCTTTTTCCGTCTCTCGTTTTCCCAAGGGTGGTTCGACAAATTATTCCCACCGCCCGAGATTTTTCGTTCTTACTATAACGAGCGGTGTGCGTGTCTGTTCTCGTCGTAAAAAGAGTGACCTAGATCTCCTCCTCCTCTTTCGTGTGCGCGACAAACCACGCGATCAAAAAGAAGTTTGGATGTACGTGTGCGTTCGAATCAAGAGTCAACAAAGAATATACGTTACGTGGGTCTTTTGAAAGTGAGGGCACCGAGGAGCCGCTTTCTCGCTACCCTATCGCACACAAATGAGTTTAGGGTATCAGATGATTGAACATTTTTTTCTTTCTTTCTTTTCGATTGGAGTGTTTTCTTTCCTCACGTGCTTTATTACTGGTACTGTATGTCTAGTACTTTCGTACTACTACTACTTCACTACTATTACTACTGCTACTACTGTCTGTGTTATTATTCTCTCGCCTTTAAACCGTTTTCGTCGCTCTTATTCTCTTCTTGTTTTTGTGTCTCCTCTCGTTTTCTCGTCTTCTCGACCTCGTCGACGACGTTAGGAGAAGGCAACGACCGTCGCCACGAGTTCATTTCCGTTTCCAAAGAGCGTAAAATAAACTCGAACGATTCCGGTCTCTCTTCGACGTTTTTCGCGGCGCAGGTTTCGAACAAGTTCGATATGGAGTCGAACGCGAGCTCGTCCGCTTGGGTGAGCGGGAGTTGTCTCTGAGACGACGCGCCGATGAGCTCTTCTCTTCGTTTGTTCCAATCGGTTGGTAAAGCGAGTCTGCGCTCGGAGTAGCCGACGACGGCGACGACTTGCATGGGGTGTAAGTCGTCCCAAGGCGTACGCGTGGTTAAGAGCTCCCAACAGACGACGCCGAAGGAGTAGATGTCGGCGCGTTCATCGTACGGTTCGGCGCGGAGCATTTCCGGGGCCATCCATTCCGGGGTGCCGTGGAACTCCGAGCGCGCGGAGGCTAAGGTGGAGAAGCGGACGCGGGACATGCCAAAGTCGGCGATTTTGACTCGCCATTTTTCGTCCACGAGTATGTTTGGAGATTTCAAGTCCAAGTGGAGGATCGGTGGCGATCGAGTGTGGAGGTAGTGCATGCCTCGAGCGACGGCCATGGTAATGTTCAGACACCGCAAACCGTCGACTTTGAAACACTCGTCGGATTTCAAGATGCCGTGTAAAGAGCCGCGACGCATGAACTCGGTAAGGATCAGAGGGGGCTCTAAAGCGTAGCCCATGAAGAGGAGGAGATTGGGATGTCGCAAACGCGCCAAAGTTTGCACTTCGTTCTCTAGTTTTTCGCGAACGCTTTTCCCGCGCTCGAGAAGTTGCTTTACCGCGACTAACGTGCCTTGATACGAGCCTCGAAAGACTTCCGCGAAACCGCCGACGGCTATGCGTTCGAGTAGGCGAACGTTCTTGGCGTCTATGCGAAACTCTTCGGAAAGCGCGTTGGTTTTTTGCTCGCTCGTTGACGCGCCGTTGTTGTTATTGTTATCATTGTTCCCTTTATATTCGCTGTATAAGAATCCACGCGATTCACCATCTTCGATGTCCCCATCGTACCTTGCCACCGCGTATCTCCCATCCACCGGGCTCGCGTAGGTGTCCACGGCGGATATATTTGACGTCATCGTCGTCGTCGTCGCCGCCGCGTGACACTCCTCGTCGTCTCCTCTCAGTTCCACGAGTCTCGGTGAACTTCCGCTCGCGTCGTTGGTATCGTGTGCCTTCTCGCCTAACGCCAACGTCGAGCCTACTTTCTTCTGCCCCCGATCTTCCGCGCCGAAATTCGCAGAACCCCCGGGGTTCGCCGTCGCCGCCGTGATGCTGTTGTTGTTGTTGTTGTTGTTGTTGTTGTTCGACAAACTCGTCGAATTTTCCAACTGTCCTTTCCCAAAGTGCGCTCTAAAGTGCAAGTTCATGTTCACATCAACCGTTTCCCCATCGATCCTATCCACGCGCATAATCGGTCCATTCAACGCCTCCACGCGTTCTGGAGCAATTGCCATCCGTTCAAAGCTCGCCGTGGTCGTCGTCGTCGTCCCCGTCCCCTTTTCTGCATTTCCTCCTAAAGACGTCACGTTCCAACTCTGCACCGGCAAATTCGATAAGGTCTGTTGCAACCAAAGGTCGATTTGCGCGGATTTGGCGGTTTGGCCGACGAGTGTTTCTCCTACTGCAGTAGGCGTAGGAGTATTCGTACTCGTCATCGTCGTCTGAATCGTCGTCGGTGCTAAAGCGAGTGGATTATTATTCTTTTCGTCGGCGCGGTCGTCGTCGTTTCCGTCGTCGCCGTCAAGTCGTTCCAAAGCGTTCGTTTCTTCTTTTTCCATTTCGAAAGCTACTCTCCCTCTCTTACGGATGATTCAACGCTCTCAAATATTCCGTGTATGTTTACGTATACTTATTACGATTGGGTGGTGCGCAGTTGCGCGCGGCGGTGGTGGTCATTGGTGGTCATTCGAATGCGTTTCAGAGCCAAGAAGTGAGGACGAAAAGCGCTTTTTGAGAGAAGGAAAGAAGTTAAAAAATATTGATTTCATTTATAAATACACAGATTTAATCACGCGCGGATCTTACAACATGGCGGTCTTTTTGGACCTTTATAGCTCGCTTACTATTCTACGAACGAGGAGGAGAATAAGGAGGTTCGTTTTTTCGTCGTCGGCGTTTTTTGGCGAGGTCGGTGGCGTCGTAAAACTCTTCGAGCGCGTTCTTCAACTTCCAGAAGAGGACGATAGATTTGGCGAGAACGATGTCGAATATCCGGACGAGGACGGCGAAGAGCGTTCCGATTTTTGTTTTTGCCTCTTTTTTAAAGCTCTCGAGCTTTCTTTCGAGCTTTTTGATGTCCTTCATGGATTTGAGCTTCGAGCGGTTGGCGAGCATTTGGGCGGTTTTGGATTTGTCCAAAGTCCGCTCGACGACGCCGAGAGTGAAAAGACGGTCGACGGTTACGACGGCGACGAGCGTGATGACCAGGAAGCCTACGAACGACCGCATGTAACTCCCGAAGAAGATGTTAAAGACGAAGAGGATGGCTTTGAAGTGCCCTCGCATGAGTGTAGCGATGGAGCGGCCGACTTTTTTGGACGCGATTTCGCACGTGATACGAATCGCGACGAGAAGGCGGAAAAAGTTGCTGTACGCGGCGCGTTGTTTCGTCTTCGCGTCGCGAAATTGCATCACCAGTTCCTTGAACGAGTTTGGTTTGCTCTTTCGTTTCTCTTCCGCCTCTTCTTCCATCTTTTTTTGCTTCGCGAGCGTCGCTTCTTCGTGCGTGCGAGAACATTTCTTCGTTAACGTTGTGTCGTGCACCTCTAAATCTTCGGTGAAGCAACACACGCCTTTATCGTCCAAGACGACAGGCGAAAAGCACACACCGTCGCACCCGATACTTCGGTTACTTCCACCACACACGCCACACGTGTCTACGACGACTTCGCCTTGACACGCGCCGGCACAATCGAGTTTGGCGCCCGAGCCGCACACGCCGTCGCACCCGTAGGTTTCTTCCCCTTTACACCGACGTAACTCAACGTCGCCGTTACAATCTACTCTGGATTGGAACCCTTCCGAGCACCTCGAGCTACACGTTGCGGTCCATGCTCCAAACGTTCGGTCAAAAACAGGGAGACTATCAGCAAACGGCGAGAGACGATTGGCTGTTTCCAACGCTATCTTTTCCTTCTCGCATGTCCTCTTCGAAGGCGGTTCTGGCGTCGCCACGTTCTCAAACCGTTCCACGTACGCACAAAACGCGTACGCGTTCGATTTTGCCTTTGCAAAAGTATCAATCGCGAGTACTATCATCTTCCCTATCGTTGAATGAAACATCGATTCCATATTTTTCTCCTTGTTTTCTTTCATCGACGCGCGTATTTTATCAAAGTACACTTCCGCGTTCATTTTTTCAAACAATAAACGATCCACGGTTAATTGCCTCACTAAAATCACCGACACGTACACGTCTATCAAAAAGCTCTCGAGTCCGTCCGCAAAAGATCTCAAAACGAACGTCTTTCTCATCGTCCCAAACACCAAATCGTACGCCATCCTCGGCGTTTTCATCGGCACGTCGGAGACTTTCTCGATGCCGACTCTATTCGCCGTCTCTAACGCTCTCCGACACCCGCGTCGAGTTCTGTCTCTCAAAGTAAACCGAATCTCGTACCTTTCGTCTAAACTCATAAAATCCGTCACGAATTGCGGCGTTCGGTTCCCTCGTCGTTTGCCTTTTAATTTCGCAATCTGCTTCTCCGCGTCCTCCATCCGCGCTCGCGCGAGTAACCCGGTGCCGTTCAACTCTCTCAAGTTTGCTTCTAATTCATTCACCGCTAACTGACTCGCGTTCCCGGTAATTGCGTTCCCGGCAAAAACGAAAAATCTGTACGCCAATATCGCGAGCAGGACGGTTAAGTACGACTTCTTGACGTTTTCTCGCGTTCGCTTCGTTCGCTTCTTCTCCACGCTTTGGAGTGTTCTTTTCCTGTTGGTGTTGTTGTTCGCATCCGTTTGCGTTTGTTTATTCCTGTTGATCATCATCGTTCGTTTCGGTGAAGAGTGCGGGGAGGACATCGGCGATACTACTCTCTTTCGATGATGATACCGATGGTGATTATCAACCGCATCTCCGCTGGAATCGACCAATCGAAACAGCGCTTCTGGCATTTTAACACCCTTCACTCGTTCTTGTCGTTCTTCGTTCTCTTGGTGTTGTTCGTATTGTTTTCCCAAACAGAAAGCGCGATGTTTGCAACCGCGCCAGTCAATACGATCGTCCCGACGAGCGCGATTTTAGAGTTGTACGGCACGTACCGCTCCCAGTTTAAGATTCGGAAGAACGAGGTTTCCGGCACTTTATGATTGTTGTTGTTCATCCAATAAAGAGAGGATGTGTTGTGAAGGGATGTGATGAGTGTTTTTCGGGTTTTGGTCCTTTTTCGTTCGTCGGTTTTTAAGTACGCGCTTCAATAGACAATGCTTTTATATTTCACACAACACAAAGTACGGGTATATCTATCTATCTACCTATCTATCTATCCCCATGGTATTATTATTATTATTATTATTGTTTCAACTCTTTATTTTGCTTCTTTTTACTTCCGGCGAAACCCATCGAGCGGAATCGAGACATCAAACCGTTGTTTTCATCTTTTTTCCCGTCGTCGGTGACGTTAATGTCTCTCAACATTTCCACGATTTGCTCGAATTCCGGTCGGGTGTTCATATCAGCTTGCCAGGAATATTGGATGGTATGCGCGAGGACCGGGTGACAACTTTGCGGGATGGTTGGACGCATGCCTCTTTGGACGACGCCAACGGCGGCTTGGAGAGGAGTGTATCCAGAATACGGTATATCGCCACCGGTGACGAGTTCCCAGAGCGTGATCGCAAACGAATAGACATCGCACTTGTGATTATACACTTGGTGCGCTATAACTTCCGGTGCCATCCATCGATAGGTCCCAGTTTCCGCCGTCATCACTCCGTCTTTCGCTATGACCCTCGCGACGCCAAAATCGGCAATTTTCACCACGTCGTTTTCATCCATCAACAGATTTGCCGTTTTCACGTCTCTGTGAACGATGTTGATCTTGTGGAGATAATCGAGACCTAAGGTGACGCCGGTGGAGTACTTGACGATTTGCGACAACTTCAAAGGCGCATTTTTGTGCAAGAAACTCAACATCGAACCGCCGTGCATAAACTCCGTCACGAGACACAACATTGGTCCTTTCGTTATAGCGCCGATGAGTTGAATGACGTTTTTATGGTGCACTTTCCTCAACGTCGACAACTCTTGCTGAAACTCTCTCTTCAAATCGTCGTGACTTTCGTTTTTCGGCGTCTTTAGAACTTTCACCGCGACTTCTTGACCGCAATACTGTCCGAGATACAAAACGCCAAACGCGCCTTGCGCAATCTTCTCGCTATAAGTCAACAACTTTTCATCAATTTCCCACTCGGAAGGCATGGGCGAAACGCTTCTATCGTCGATTAAAGCGCGTCTATCTCTACCGTTATTCTTCTTCTGACTCGCATCTTCTGATTTTCTTTTCGGATGCGCCGGCGCAGAATCCACCGCGCCTCCGCTTTTTTGTTGCTGCTGTTGTAGTTTCTCCCTCGCTCTCGACGAAACCGCATCGCCCCAATTAAATTGATCAAACGTGCTTTGTAACATCGCCTCCAACCCTTTCGCATCGTTCTCACGCCACCCTTGCGCGACAAACACGTCCAAAACAAACCCATCCGACGTGCAAAACACGTGCGCTTCGGCAATATTCAACCCGACGTCAAACAAAGTCGTCGATATCCTAGACAACGTCCTCGGCTTGTTCCCTCCGCACACCGCAATCTCATACGTCCCTTCTACGCTATTTCTATTGTTAGTGTTATTATCTATGCTTCTCCCACTCATACTTCCACCTCGACTGCTGGGTGACCCGGGTTGAAACGAACTCAGCGTCAACGAAGACCCGAATATCGGCCTTCGCAAACCTCTCGTTTGCTGCAACTGTTGTTGTTGATGATTTTGCTGCAATATCGCTTTCGCTTGCGACTTATATCTCGCCGACTGTCCGCTCTCTTCGTTCGCGGACGACATGCTCACGTCCTCTCTATTTGCGTCCTCCTCCTCCTCCCCTCCGATGTCTGTATCGCTCTCTCCTTCCGAGCCCTCTTCCTCTTCTTCCTCCCCGCCAACTAAAACCTCTCTGACGTGCACGACTGGCGCATCTTTCGTCGACGCTCGTTCCAACAACCTAACGTGCGTCTCGATATCCTCCAAATGGTGCGCGTCTAACCCGTACTGTCTCGGTAACCTCAATATCAAATCGTGCACTTTCGCTTTCCTCTCGCCGTCCTCGTTCAACTCCGGCCAATCCTCGCATAACTGTTCGATGACTTTTTGACAGACTCGGAGTTTTTCTTGGTGTTGGACGGACCCCGCCCCCGGGGTGTGATGCGGCGACGACAAAGTCATCGGCGAAGTCTCGACAGACGACCCTTTCTGCTGTCGAGACTTTGACCTGGACATTCTCTTCGTTCCTTTTTCCTCGCGTCGTCGTTCGCTATACGCGCTCCCGTTCAAGATACGAATTTAAGTTTATCGATGACAAGACCGAGGACGAATTTCGCCGTTGACGTTGAAGCAGAGAATATATCTTTACGCGTAAATGTGCGCGCGTATATCCCTCTCTCTCGCGACGCGAACGCGCTTCAATAAACCCGAAATTCCCAAACCTTTACTCCTATTCGTCTCGAAAATACTTAATAAGGATTCGTTCTCTCTCTCTCTCTCGCGCAGAAAAGCGTGTGCCCGTGTTTTATGTACAAATGTCCGGCAAGTGTCGAAAGAGAGTTTTTGTGCAGCAAACACTTCAACGTTCTTTTTTCACCTCAGAAAACACATCAAATTCGCTCACTTGGCCAACTTTGAAGACTTCTTTTAGATATCAATTCGAACGAGAATCACAAAAAAACGAGACGAATCGAGAGATCGCTTCCATGTTTATCACTGATGTGCGCATCGTTTCTTTTTATCGTCTTCAATGTACATCTAGAGAGCGTCAAAGATGGTGATTTCTCGCATTTCCCCCTAAAACTCGTATTTTATACATAAAAATCTCAACACTAAAAACATTGATGATATCTTCGCCATTTCTACATTGAGAGAAAAAAACAAATTTACGACACATCAACGCACGCTTTTTGCGCGCGAAATACGCACCACTGAAGAAGAGAGAACGAAGCGCTTTATATCTATCGGTGGCGGGTGAGAGCGAAAACGAGAGACGAGCGCGAGAGATAAAAAATCTCGCGCGGTATTTAACGTACAGAAAATGGGATTTTTACCATTCGGCAAAGGGAATACCCAAGGGAAAGATTCGATCGATGATTCTTCTTCTTCTTTAACTTCTTTATCGACGGCGAATGTGGAATCATCGATTCCGAGAACAACGATCGAGGCAGACGGTGTCGGGGAAAAGAAAGTCGCGGAAGCAACTTCGATGGCTTCTGGTATTAATATCGAAGGAAAAGACGTCATCGACGATTCCATCTCGAAAGGGCGAGTGATGTTGGAGCAACTCAAGGCAAAATATAACAACGCGTCGTCGGCGCCGTCGTCGTTGAAAAGTTTAAACGTCCCGTCGATTAAATCCAGAGAAGCGGACGTGTTAATCCTGGAAGAGAAAGTCTCGCGAATGACGAACGAGCTAAACGTGGCGATTCGCGAGAAAGGCGTGGCGAAAATGCAACTGGAAGAGATCAACGCGGAGTCGCTTTTGTTGAAGATTAATCTGAACGAAAGCGAGGCGAAGAAAGAGGAGATGACGTTGAGACACGAGCGAGCGGCGAAAGCGATTTTAACGTTGCAAAAGCGCGCGGAAGAAGCAGAGGAGAGAATTGCGGAGATGAACAAACGAGAGGAGAGGTTTAAGGAGGATATCGTGGAGATGGCGAAGAACGTGGACGCGTTGATTTCGGACAACGAAGCCAAGGACGAGTTGTTGAAAGAGTACGACCGGACGAAGGTTTTGTGTCACGAACGCACAGCGCAGGCGGAGCTTGCGGACGAGAGGGCGAAAAAAGCGGAAGAGCTGTTGGAGGAGAAAACGATTGAGTTCGAGAAAACGGTGGAAGAGCAGGCGTTGGAATTCGAACGCAAGTTGGAGAAAATGGCGGACGAAAAGACAGAAGAAAGAACGAAAGAACTTTCCGAAGAGCTGTACGACGTGAAGAAGACGTGCGAGGAAAAGGAGAAAAAGTGCGACACGTTGACGAAAGAGTGCGAGGAGAAGTTGACGATTGTGAACGGACAAATGGAAGAGACGGCGTTTTTGAGAGAAGAGAAGAAGAAATACGACGATTTGTTGATTGAAAAAGCAAAGATGGAAGCGAATCACTCGGAGTTTCTCGATAAATTGGCCAAGGAGCACGCGGCTGCGATCGTGGCCAGAGACGTCAAGCTCGAAGAGTTTGAAGTCTTGTGCAACGATTTGACGGAATCGAACAAAGAGCTCACCACGCGATGCGGCGCGGCGAGCGGGAAGTACAAAGCGTTGCAAGACAAACTTACCGCCGTTCGCCGAGGCGCCGTAGACGCGTTCGTCGGTATCGACCAAAACGTCATGTATTTATCGGATGAAGATGTGCGTTTGAAATACAACTTGGCGTTGGAGGAGGCGAGAACGGCGGAAGAGTATGCGAAATTGTGTGATCGCCGATCGAGAGATTTCGAGGACTCGCTTCTCGCGTTGAATCATACCCACCGAGAATTGTTAGAAGAAACTCGAGCGCTTCGCGCGGGAGAGAAACAAGCCTCGTTTGGCGGTTACGGATACACCGGCCCGGAAGAAGTGCTCGTGAAAATAGACGAGGTAAATGTCGAATTGGGCGATGCCAAGACGGCTTTGGAAAACGCCGTGAACGATTTGAAAGAGTTGCAACGCGTCAACGATTTTCTCGAAGAACGTTTGCATACGCGCGATGAGATGGACAAGAAACGCGAGTATACGCTCGTCGAGAGTGCAAAAGAAGTCGAACGCCAACAAAAAGAAATTCGACAGCGCGAAATTGAACTTGAATTGAAATCGCAACGCCAACGAGAGTTCATTAAAGACATCATGGATAGGCAAAAGAACGGTTTATTATCGATTGGCTCCAAGTTTGGCGTAGACGTGTACGTGGACGAAGAGAAGGACGACGTCTCTTCCGATGAGGAAGAGGAAGAGGAAGAAGAATACACAAAAAACAACAAAAACAAGAAGAATACCAACGTCGATTCTTCCTTCTCGATATCTGACGTACAACGCCGAGGCCGCTCGCGAGACCCGGTTGAAGTCCCGAACGATTCCGCGGAAAAGCTCACGCCAAATTCGAACAAATCTCCGTTAAAAGGAGGGCCATTCGGAGTTTTTTCGTTCAAAGAGTCCCCGCTGATGCCGCAAGGCATCGACGAGCTCCAGCAATACATCTCCAGCGACGACCGAAAGAATCTATTCATGTCGTTCGGCGAAGACCAACCGCAACTTCAACAGAAGAAGTAAATCTATACATATACTATTTATACATAATTGTCCCCCCTTTAGTTTCAACACGATGCGTTTTACGAGACATCCATTTGTAATGTAAATATATGAATACTTTTTTGATCATCTATTCGACGATGACGAGTGCGAACGCGTCGTCGTTCATTAGACGTTTAAAGCGAAGGTGTATTTTCTCACTCGTGTGGTAAATCCTCACAAATACAAACACATTTGAATAAGCAAAACAAAACATTCCACACGGGTGGGTTCTTAGTCAACCAGCAAAATTATCACGCGCGATACTCGAAAAAGCGTGTGAGAGCATTAATAAGCGCGAGCGACGACAAATATGGAGTGGACGACGATTGAATCCGACCCAGCCGTGTTCACCTCCCTCGTCGAACAAATCGGCGTCAAAGGCGTCCAAGTGGAAGAACTTTGGGACCTCTCCAATCTCGAATCGCTCAACCGCCGCTTCCACTTGCACGGATTAATCTTCTTGTTCAAATACAGATCTGATATAGACGCGACGAGCGCGTTAGCCGTGGAAAACGTGAACGCGCCGGAGAGTTTATTTTTCGCGAGTCAAGTGATTACGAACGCGTGCGCGACGCAAGCGATTTTAGGGGTGTTGTTGAACGTGGAAACGTTCGGGAAGGAAGACGGAGGAAGCGGAGAGGCGGAAGGACAAGAACGAGAGCAAAGAATCGGTGAGACGCTCACAGAGCTTAAACAGTTCACCGCAGATTTTCCACCGGAGTTGAAAGGGTTGGCGTTATCGAACAGCGAGAAGATTCGAGCGGCGCACAACGCGTTCGCGAGACCGGAGCCGATTGTAGACGAAGGGAAGCGAGCGGCGAAGAACGGCGGCGAGGTGTACCATTTCGTCGCATTTGTTCATCACAGTGGACGCATGTGGGAATTAGACGGTCTGAAACCGAAACCGGTGGCGTACGGAGAATGTTCGAAGGAAAATTGGCACGAAGTAGCGGTTCCAGCGATTGAAGAGCGCATACAGAAATACGCCTCGGATGAGATTAGCTTCAACTTGTTGGCAGTAACGAACGAGAAGGAGAGCGTGTTTAGACGAGAGTTACGAGAGGCCGCGGAACGTGGAGATAACGAGAGTATCGTGAAGTTGACGGACGAGATTGAAGATGAAATGAAACGGAAGGAAATTTGGAGAGACGAGAACATTAGGAGGAAACACAATTACATCCCCTTTATTTTCGAAATGTTGAAGTGTTTGGCCGAAAAGGGTGGGTTGGAACAGAGCGCTTAGTTTTAGCATAAGGTTTATTCGTAACGCGCGTTGTAGGTACTTATAGACACACAACGCACCCTGTACCTTCTCTATGAGTCTAAACTTAGTATATTTTCGTTAAATTCTCTTGCGACCGCCGAAAGAAACTCCCCCTTCGCTTATGTTTCTTCCTTTTCGTTTTAACGGATTTACCATCGCTATCGCTGCCGTCGTTCGCATCGCTATCGCCTCTGTCCATTTTCCTTAACTTCGTCGCATCAATATGTTTCATTTCAATCCCGAGATTCGTCGCCGTTTCCTCCATAACTTTCAAATGTTCCTCCATGCTCAACTCGTTCGGAAACAACTGTTCGAGAAATTCCTCGGAGAACATATCGTTGGAGGTGAACCGTTCGCCATATGCCGGCTCAACGACGCCGCTAAATTCTTTCGCGATTTCCCACAGTTCCGTGCCTAAAACCGGATCGTAAGATGCTTCGGAGGATTTGACCACTTTCGTGCCGTCAAACTTTTGTCCTTTGAAAAATTTACGCAACGGCCAATCGACTAAGGAAATCGCAATGACGCCAATCGCGAAAAACAACGCGTGCACGTGCCAACTAAATCTTCGCAGATTGAGAAAAAAGACATCCAGGGATTGCGGCGTGCTGTCATCACCATCACTGTTACGTACCACAACCGACGACGGGAATTTCCCCGGTCCGTACTTCTGCACGAACCTACCGGCGAACAACCCTCGACTGAAATGCCTCGCTCCTTGATCCATCCTTCGCATCTGCGGCGTCGCGTTCAAACTCGCGTTCTGAGGCGCAAACGGATTTAAAGCTGCTATCGTCACCGCTCTCGCGCCATCCTCAGCGGGCGCGTAACACCTCCTCCTCAAACACGCCAACGGGAAAAACCGCAACAACCTCACGCTGCTGAAAATAGGCGTTCTCACCGCGCCGGGATCCACGCTAGAACATCGCAGCCCTCTCGCCCCCCATCGATACTCCACCTCGTTTGCAAACGCCACGCACGCCAACTTTGTATCCGAATACGACCCGAACTTCTCGTTGTATAAAAACTTGTTGCACATATCCGCGCCTTCGATCTTCCCGAAGCGATGACACACCGAAGCGACGAAGACGCAATTCGCAAACTGCCGCCGACCAATCGCGCGTTGGAAACTCTCGTTCAACGACAGCATCAACACCGCCGGCCCCAAAAAGTTCGTCCACACTAATTTACTCACCCCGGTTTCTCTCTCGTACCCTTTCTCCGAGGCCACCCCGGCGTTGTTCACCAACACGTCCAACTCGCCAATCGTCTCGTTAAAACGTTGCGCAAACCTCGCGATGGATTCTCCGCTCGATACATCCAACGCCACTCCCTCCATCACCACCAAATCTAAGTGCGGAAACTTCTCCATCATCTCCCGTTTCACCTCTCCCGCTTTCTTCAAATTTCGGCATCCAAACACGACTTTCGCCCCGGCTAACGCTAAATCCAAAACCACCTGTTTTCCAATCCCCGAGGTGCACCCGGTGACCAACGCAACTCGATTGACCAAGTCTGCGTTTTGGGCGGTGATTTCGTTTTTCTCCTCTTTTCCTCCTCCTCCTCCACGATCGAACGAGAAGAGATTAAATTTCCTCCTCCCTCTCTCTTCTTCTTCTTTGTCTTCTTCTTCCTCGCGTTCGTCTTCGTCGTTTACACGGTGTTGTTGATGTTGTTGATGTCCCTCCTCCATCTTTTTTTCCCAAGAAGTAGTTCAACTTTCTTTCGCCCTCGTTCTTCTCTCTACTGTAAATATCGCATATAATAGGAAAAGAAGAAAATTTCTGTCTGTCTGTCTTTTTGTGCCGTGTTCTCTTTAAAAGTAGTAGTAGTACTCCTCTCGCTCGTCTTCTTCTTATTAGAGTAGTATTGATGTGATTCAAAGACCAAAGAATTTGCACCCAATCACTCGTAGAGGAAAAAAAAAGTCACGTCTTTTCCTTTTTTTCTTCTTCACTTTCTTTTATAAGATACACAGACAACAACAACAAAAGAAAAGAGAAAGAGCAGAGACACGACAACACAGCGCGCACTACTACAACAGCAAAAGAGCAGTAGCAGCAGTTTATCTCCTCTCCTCAAAAAGCACTTTCACCGTTTGCGCAAGGAGAGAGAGACAGAGACAGAGACAGAGAGAGCAAAAAAGAAAGAGCGAAAAACTTGTTTTATTGAGAGAAACGTTTTTTTTTTCTTTGCGAGAAAAAAAAAGCGCATCTCTCATTTCATTTCATCTCTGTTAGAAAGATTACGCGCGTAGTACTGCAAATAGACGGAAGAGGAGGAGGAGGAGGATGAGGAGGAGGAGGAGGAGGAGGTGTAGGAGGTGGTGAGACGAGTGAAAGAATCTTCGCGTTTATCGCGGAGGAATTGCGAGGGAAACGAGCGCCAACTGAACAGGTGGTGGATTATTTTGAGAGTCAAAGGAGTCAAAGAAAAAATATCTCCCTATCGCCTTCGCGGAGGAGTCAGAGTAGCTCTATCGAATTCGCGATGAAACGCGCGCGAGAGGCGGCGAAGGAGCTGCAAAGGAAAACGGAGGTGTTGGCATCGGCGAGAGGAGGCCCCGCGAGGGAGAAGAAGGAGACGACGAAGACGACGACGAAGGATGCGGAGGAGTATCTCGCGGCGAGAGAAGGCGAAGAGAAGGAGAACGGGGCGAGAAAGATGAAGAAGACGAAGGCGAGTGAAGTCAAAGACAGGGAAGAAAAAAGGATTGGAAAGGATCGTCGTCCATCGGAAAAGTTGTTTCCAGCGATGACGCCGAGAAAGCCGCCGCAATCGGCGAGAGGTAGAGGGAAAGGTAGCGTAAATGAGACCGCGCGAAAGAAAGAGGAGGGAGACGGGAAGAATAGGAAAATCGCGAAGAGAACGACGACGACGACGGCGGCGGTAACCGTGAGAGGAACCACAAGAGAGCACGAGAAATACGCGAATATGAACGTCATCGCCGGGGCAATCCATCAACTCGAAAAAAGCTTTTCGTCGTCAAAGTCAAACAATCGAGAAAGTATCGCCGCCGCTGCCAAAGAAGAAGTAGAAGAAGACGCTTTACTACTTTTCGAGAAACCATCATCGAGCAAGGATAACATTAAAGATGCTCCGGTTATTATCATCGATGGAAGGGAAACGATGGAAGCTAAAGTTATACGCGAGTCAATGTCGGCGAATCACGCGCTACGCTTTCACAAAGAGCGATTGGAAGAGGAAGACGTGCGGGATTTAGACGCGCGCGTAAACGACGAAACGAACGACTTTCGCGTGTTTTATTTACCTCCGCCACGAAGCAAACCGAAAACGCAGAAAACGACAGGAAGCGGAGGACTCAGCGCAATCACTGCGTTTGCGCAACAGCAATCGAAGTCGACGAAAAGGAAAACTTCCTCGATAAAGAGTACCACGGGTCGTACGGATTCCAAAGGCGATTATCGAGCGCGCCCGGGCGACCATCTCGCCTTTCGCTTCGAGGTGCAAGAGACGCTCGGATCCGGCACGTTTGGTCGCGTGGTGAAGTGCGTCGACCACGACGTGCGTTCACACGACGAAAATACCGGACAAAAGCGTTCGGTGGCGATAAAAATAATCAAGAACAAAGAAGAGTATCGCATTCAAGCAAGGACGGAACTCGCCGTGCTCGAAGCGATTGAATCTGCTCGAATCGGTCTCGCAGAGGACGAAGAAGAAAGAGAAAGAGAAGAAAAAAGAGAAAGAACGCGAATGAAACGAAACGCGGAGTGCGTCGTTCGAGCTATTGAACATTTCAACTTTCGAACGCACGCGTGCATCGTGTTCGAGTTGTTGCATTGCAACTTGTACGAGTGGATGGTGGATCAACGCTTCACCGGCGCCTCGGAACGCGTGTGCAAAACCGTCGCTAAACAGCTCGCTCGAGCGCTGTCCTTTCTCAAATCGCTCGGGATTATCCATTGCGACGTGAAGCCAGAGAATATTTTACTCGAAAGAAGGAGCGAAACGGTGTCGGCAAATCCGCTCTCAAAGGTATCATCTTACCCTTCCACCGCGCGCGCTGGTTTCCCTTCTTCGACTCAAAAATACGACGCCGGCAACGGGAACAATATTCGCGTCAAACTCATCGATTTCGGCTCCTCGTGCTTCGCCCACGTTCCGCGCATCTACCCGTACGTCCAATCTCGACTCTATCGCGCACCAGAAGTCATGCTTCGCGACCGCGAATACGACCAATCCATCGATATGTGGTCATTCGCGTGTGTTTTAGCCGAACTCAAACGAGGTTCGCCGATTTGGCCCGGGACGGACGAAGCCGAACAATTGGAATTGGCAAAAGAAACCTTGGGCGCACCGTCGAGCGTTTCTTAACAAACTCAGACGCGAAGAGGAATCTAGAAAGACATCGTCCGACTCGGACTTTGACGACGAATTAACGAAGAACAGCATGAAAAAACACGACTCCCACGCGCGCGCCTCGCTTTCGCGCGTCGTCCCAACCACGCCGATGAAAACGAAAAAGGGCGTTAAAAGCCGCCGCCTTCTCGCCGATCGCGCGAACGATCCCGTCGAAACCGATGTCTTCGACGGCGACGAAAATGAAAACGAACATCATCATCAACACCGAGACGAAGACGAAGTCGACTTCGAAAATACCACCTCAAAAACAACCGCCTCGGCGGCGCCGTCCTCGGGGTCGTCGTCTTTATTCTTACCCTTCGAAACCGCGCGCGAAAAAGCCTCGCGTCGTAAACTCGCCGCCGAAGGCCTCAAAAAAGCGCTCGGGCGAGGGTGCTCGATAAAGTTCGCGCAGTTTTTACAAAAATGTTTCGAGTGGGACCCGGAGGAGAGGCTGACCCCGGACGACGCGTTGCGGCACGCGTGGTTGAAATCGTTTTCTGTCGGATCCTCCTCTTCCTCCGAAAACGACGAACTCGACGAGCATCGTTCTCTGAAAAGCATCGCCGACGATGATGGTGGTTTCTTTGCGAAAAACGGCAATATCAAAAATGGCAATGGCGGTTTTGATCGGCTTCCGTCGGCGATCGCTCGATGAAAAGTAGCAAAAGCAGAGAGAGAAAGAATCGAGAAAATTTTACACAATTAAGTTTCACTTCACATCACAAATTTCTCCAAAACACACCCGCACTCTTCACTTCTACGCCCGGGCTCTCTTTCTCTCTCTCTCTCTTTTGTCATCATTTAGGATAACAACACCGGCGATGATGAGCTTTGCGCGTTGTTCTTCGATGTCTTCTCCTTCGTTCTCTTCTTCTTTTGTTGATTCTTCGTCGTCCTCGTCTAACGTGTCGTCGAGGCGAACGAGAGGAACGAGAAGACGGGGTGGTGCTTTGGTCGCGTCGTTTACGTCGAGGAGCAACGAGGAGAAGGACGATAAAGAAGAATCAGAAAAGAAAATGGTCGTCAGCATAACCGGCGCGACTGGTTTCGTCGGCACGAAACTGGTGGAAAGTCTACTGAGAGATGGGCACGAGGTGCGAGTGTTAACTCGGTCGATAAAACAGGCGAAGAAAAAATTGAAACCGGAAACGCTACCGAAAGGAACGTTACTCCTCATCGAACCGACGAAATGGCCGTTAGGGGTTAAAGGATCCACGCACGTGGTCAATTTAGCCGGAGAACCAATCAGTACGCGATGGGACGAGAACGTGAAGAAAGAGATCATGAACAGCCGAGTGAAAGCGACCGAGGCGGTGGTTTCGGCGATAGCGAACGTGAAGGAGGAAAGGAAACGGCCGAAGGTTTTGGTGACCGCGAGCGCGATTGGATATTACGGGACGAGCGACGAGGAGACGTTTGATGAGTCGAGCAATTCGGGGAGCGATTACTTATCGAGCGTGTGTCGAGCGTGGGAGAAGGCGGCGAAGAAGGCGGAGGAGATGACGAACGGCGAGACGAGAGTTGTGTTTGTGAGGTTGGGGATTGTTTTAGATAGAGACGGAGGCGCGTTGGGGAAGATGTTGCCTACTTTTCAGCTCTTCATGGGAGGTCCGATTGGTGACGGTGGACAGTGGTTTTCGTGGATTCACAGGAAAGACGCGGTGAAGATTATTAGGGAGAGTTTAGTGAACGAAGAATTGAAAGGCGCGATAAACGCGACCGCGCCGTTTCCGGTGAAAATGAGGGATTTGACCAACTCGTTAGGGAAGGAGTTAGGGAGACCGAGTTGGATGCCGGTTCCAGATTTCGCGTTGCAAGCGCTTTTAGGAGAAGGGAGCTCGTTGGTGTTGCAAGGACAGAAAGTGTTGCCAAAGGAGCTCTTGAGAGAAGGATATCGATTCGAGTACGAAACGATTACGGACGCTTTGAATGAGATTGTCAACGAATAATAATTTTCGCGCCGCGCGTGTGCCTAAAATACATTCTCTTCTTCATAAACTATGATGTTCTACCTAAAAGTACCGCGCTTTGACGAGTATATACGCCTTATCTTCCCGAACGACTTCGTATTCGTCGAATCCGCTCTCTCTCACGATATCCAAAACCGCCTCGCGATCCAAAAACGGCTTATTCGTCTCCCATTTGTACGTCTCTTTCGTCTCGCGTCCTTTACGCGGCAACACGACCGTGCTGAACAAAACGCCCCAATCATCCCGGTCGCTTCTCGCGGACGGTTTCAACACCCTCTTGATTTCTTTCATTCCTTTCACTGGATCTGGCCAGCAATGCATTCCAGCCGTACTGGACACCTTTTCGAACGTTTCGTTCGCGAACGGTAAATCTGAAACGTCTCCTCGCACAACCTCGTAACTGTTCCCAGTGCACTCTCTCTCGAACGTTTCTCTCGCTCGTTCGCACATGCTTTCGTAAAAATCGAGCGCGTAGACTTTCGTAAACTTCTTCGAGTCGATGATACTTTTCGTCACCACGCCCGGTCCGCACGACACGTCCAATAACTGTATCACTCGTTTGTTCTCGTTCGCTAAGACAAACACCACTTCCTCCGCTTCTCGTTCGCACCCGGGATATCCCAAAAGGCGAAACAACTGTCTGTATCCAGAATCGTACACAATCGCGCCCAGTTTCGTTTGGAACGGACTGAAAGAAGAAGAAACGAAAGTTCGTATCCTCCTGGTTCTTTCTCTCGCTCTTTGGTGGCGGAAGAACCCTACCGATTGTCGAGGAGAGATGGAAGACGACATGGTATTGTGAGGAGGCGTTGCCGCTTTCGCTTCATTTCATTTTCCCCTAAAGTTGTTTTAAACGCACATCACATGACGAGCACTGTTGCTGCTCTCGGGGTTCTCCAACCGTCTTTGTTGTCGAGACAAAGCGGGAGACGAAGACGACAAGAAATCGTCGGGTGTACTAAGCACGGAGGACGAGACAAAAACAGGCGGACAACAACACCATCACCGACGAGAATTTTGTTCCGACGACGGTCTTCTTTCCCGATGATGATTTCGAGGAGTTTTGAAGGAACATCATCGGGTGGTACTGGTGAGTATGTCGACAACGACGATACGAATGCGAACAACGAAGGCGCCGGCCTGTTGTGGTTTATAAAAAAATGCATCGGTTGGTTAGAGAAACAAGTGCAAAACGCGAAAAACGCGGCACCACTTTTGAAATGGCCCGGTGCGGTGCTTTTGAGCAAGCGAACCGGGAAAGACGTTTGCGGGAACGCGATGGTCATTTTAGTCGGTTTGTGTTTGTTTACGGCGATGTTGGGGTGCATCGATTGGTGCATCGTGGCGTTTCGATCGTGGTTGTTATTGCCGTGATGTAGAAGAAGTAGAGTGCTGCGCGCGATAGTTTAGTATTTAGAATGTGTATTCGTGTGATGTGTATTAAAGTTGTAGGTTCTTGTGTACGCGTTTTAAAAGAACGGCTAAAACAATAATAATAATAACAACGTTCAATGTCGTTTTTAAGATGGTCAATGTTTATATACTCTTTCTCGTTCTTACTCTTTATTATCTCACTTCTTCGCCAACTTTCTCTCTTTCGCCTCTCTTTCCGCTTTCTTAGACAAGTGTTTCTTGTACTCGCGAATGTCTTTGTCCCATCTGCGAACGGTTTTGTCTTCGCACACCCAAATATCTCTCGCGACTTGGTCGATTAAACGGAAATCGTGCGAAACCAAAATGACACCACCGTTGTACACCTTAATAGCTTCGGCTAACGCATCAATGGCTTCTAAATCCAAGTGATTCGTAGGCTCATCGAGTAACAACAAGTTTGGTTTGCCCATACAAATCATCGCAAAGACTAAGCGAGATTGTTGTCCTTCGGACAGTTCACCAATAAGTGTCGTTTGTTGTTTACCGGCGATGCCGTATTTTCCGAGAAACGCGCGCCATTCGTCAATGTCTCGTTTAAACTTACCATGGACGTTTGGATAGGTTTCCATGAAAAATTGCAAAACGGTTTTGCTTCGGTCCAAAACTTCGACGGAGTGCTGATGGTATTTACCGATGTTCAAAGCGGAGTGTCGAGAGACCGAACCTTTGGTTGGAGTCAACTCGCCCGTCATGAGCTTCAATAAAGTGGATTTACCGGCGCCGTTCGGTCCAACTAAAGCCACGCGACTGTCGCAGTCAACGCCTAAATCCAATTTGTCGTACAAGTAATTTTCTTCTTTACCGTTGTACGCGAACGAGACCTGGTCGAACGGTAACACCGGCGGCGGTACCTTATCGCAATCCGGAAATTCGAACGTAAACGTTCTCTCCTTGTGCACCGGCGGAGTTAAGCCGGCGGCGATCATTTTATCGATGATTTTCTGTTTCGATTCCGCTTGCTTTCTCGCGTTCGCGTACGTCCCGCACGATCGAATAAACTCTTTCAAGTGGTTAATATCAGATTGTTCTTTTTCGTATTTACGCTGTTGGACGATGTGTTCTTCCTCAACAGTGCGACAGTACGTGTCGAAGTTCCCGGAATAATACTTCAATTTGCCGTCGGTGAGCCAAATCATGTGCGAACACACGCCGTTTAAGAAATCTTGCGAATGAGAAACGACGACTAAACATTTCTTGTACAAAGCCAAGTGGTTTTCTAACCACACGCACGCTTCTAAATCCAAATGGTTCGTCGGTTCGTCGAGCAACAAGATTGTCGGCGTCGCAAACAACGCTTTTGCCAACGCCACGCGCATGCGCCACCCCCCCGACATGTCCTTCGTTGGACGATCAATCATTTCCGCGGAGAAACCTAACGAGTGCAGCAATTCGCTCGCTCTTGCCTCGAACGTGGATGGATCAATTTCCTCCAATCGATCGTACAAAGACATCAAGCGCTCGTCGTCCGGGCCGAAATTCTCCAACAAATGTTGCTCAAACTTGTTCAATCGTTCCATCTCTTCCACGAGCTCGTCGATAACGCACTGAATCGCAGATCTATCCGACGGTTCCGCTTCAGTTTTCAAGTGATAAATGTCTACGTGATCTGGGATTGGCACCTCTCTCATGGCTAAACACTCGAGAAAGTTTGTCTTTCCAGAGCCGTTTTGCCCAATCAAACCGTATCGTCTACCGATGGTCAACTCAATATCGCATTCGTCGATTAACACTCTGCCATTCATCGTCATGGAGAAGTTCGTAATTTTAATATCTCTGGCGGCAATTTGCGAAGAGAGAACGCCGGTGACGGTTCGTTTCAAACCAGCTTTGGAGATGCCGCTGATTTCCGTCTTACCAATCGCTTGTTCCAAGCTCGTAATTTCTTCCTCCTCGTCTTCGCCTTTAATCCCTTTCTTTGACATTTTCTTCTTCGCTCTCTCCGCCTCTCTCGCCGCTTTCTTTTCCGCCTTGGCGGCTTCTTTTTTCGCTTTTTCCTCGGCGACTTGTAAAATCAACGCGGACGCTTTGGCTTCCTCTGCCGCGCGTTTCTTCGCTATGGCCTCGCCCAAAGCTTTCGGATCTAACTCGTCCATATCTTTGAATTCATCCGGAATTTCCGTCTGAGGTTTGTAAATATCGTCCGGATCTTTCGGTTTCTTCGTATCCTGTGCGATGGCAATGCCTTCTTCTTCCAATTTCTTCTTCTCCTCGAGAATTTTCTTTTGCTTTTCCGTCATACCTTTTTGCTCGGGGACCTCCAATGCGCTCATAATTTCCTTCGCTTCTCTCGTACCAGCAACCACGTTCGGTGCGATCGCGTCTTCGGACCAACCTTCTGGAACAACCAGATCTTCCTCTAAGTCGTCCATCATGCCTCTATCATCGTCCGGAAGCATATCTTCGTTGTACAAATCACCCAATTCTTTCGCTCGCGCTAAGTTCTCCTCCGCCTCTTTTCTCGCCGCATCTTCGCTCTCTTGGTTCGCTTTCGCTCTTTCCGCCAACAAACGCGTAATCTCGTCTTCGCCTTCCGTCTTATCGTCCGTATCATTCGTAATTTCTTCGACCAACTCCTTCCCGGTGAACAATTTGTTCTTGTGCCTTTCTCTCAACTCTTCCTCGTCCGTCGCTTTCCTCGCCGCGACTTTCTTTTCCTTCCACGCCAAGTAATTCTCCAACGTCACCGGCGTCCCAGTCCCACCTTTTACTTTTAACTCGTTCAACTTTTCTCTTAAAACATCCTGGTCCGTTTTTCTATTCTTCATAGCCTCTAACTCCGCGGCTCGAATATCCGCGGCGAACACGTACCCGGGCGGTAACTTGTGCTTATACTTGCAATCCTTCCCGTCCGCGCACTGCCAAAACCACCCGTATAACTTCTTCTCCACCGCGTCGAGAAAGTGTTTGCAAATAATTTGCGTCTCGTTGCTCGAATTCACCTCTTGCCCGTGTTTCTTTTCAATCACCGCCTCTAACTTCTTCTGATCCCAATCGTCGATGGAATCTACGTTCTCGAATAAACTCCTCTTGGCGATTTTTTCGTTGATGGCCAAATCGTGCGAAAACGCGCACTTATCCCCGGTCTTGGCGCAACATCCGTGCTTAAAAAACTCGCACAAAACCGTCTTCTTATCCACGCCTTCCGCCACTTCCGGCTGTTTGATGTCGATCCCTTTCGTTCTCAAGAGAAACTCCTGCGCTTCTTTCGCCGCTTTCTTTTGCGCCCGGAGATGTTCTCGTCCAATCTTCGTCGTCGGGTCGTTCAAGTCTTTCACGCGTTGCATCTCCTTCGCGTGTTTCGTGTTCATCGCCGCGCCTTTCACTTGGCCGAACGACTGGTTCGCCGAGGCGAGCTTTTTCAACTTAGAGTCCTCTTTTTTCTTCTCGTCCAGGACGTCTTGGTGCGACATCCCGGCTTTCTTCGCCTTCAATCTGTTCTCTTGCGCTGGTGTTTTCCCCATCTTAAGATGACTTTTTTGAAAGACCTTTCTTCTGTGAGGTGTTTCGATGGCTGAAATTGCCTCTCAAAAAAAGTCAAAATCATCTGTCAAAAAGACAAAAAAACGACCAAAAATTCAAAAATAAAAATTTTCTCACTTTTCGTCTCTTTTCTCACTTTTTTCTCTTCTGTACATCATCATCATCATCGAATCATAATCATGGAGGCACTGGAAGCCGCCGTTTTGCGGAGGAAAGGAGGAGGAGACGAAGAGG
>Ga0115000_10000683_pt1 | contig 31204 bp, 26 predicted proteins | sample ArcticOcean_MG_C_6_FD_89690 | JGI IMG/M metagenome (GOLD analysis project Ga0115000, IMG submission 89690) | Marine microbial communities from western Arctic Ocean - ArcticOcean_MG_CB8_128 | ecosystem: Environmental > Aquatic > Marine > Oceanic | place: Arctic Ocean: Canada Basin | collected...
GGGGGTGTCTGTGGCCCTCCGTCGGGGTTTCGCCCTTGTGTTTTTGGGATTTGCGGGGGGGGGGGGGGGGGGGGGGTTTGGGCCCTCCCGTCAGGGGGGGGGTGTCCTTTCGTGGGGTCCAATAGGGGGTGTTAAACAGCGGACACCCCAAATTAGGGGGTGGTAACCAGCGAACACACGGGGTGTTATTTAGCGGACCACATGGTCTACTTTTTGGAGGCGGCCTTGGTCGCATGCGTCTCGTGAAGCAAGGTAATCTCGCGCGACTGCAGCGTGATCACCTTCATGATTTGCTCCGAGTTGGCCTTGTCCAAGGTGTAGACCCTGTTGCCCTCCTCGTCCTGCTCCTCCTTTTGCAGCGACAGCTCGATGGTCTTGCGCATCGCGGCCAGCGTTCGCATGTTTTCGTAGCGCTGCATCTTGGGGTCCATGCGATGCATCGTATAGTGAGCCCGGATGTCCTTCCATGCCCACAGCGGAACTGGAACATCCTCCGACTCGGCGGGCTCCACCACTTGCTGCTGGTAGATTAGGGCGGCCATCTTGAAGAGCGCCTCTTCGCGCATCTTGTCACAATGGGTGCGCACGAAGTCGTCGACGGGTCCCACCTTGGCGGGCAGCGCGCACCCGACGCAGGTCTCGCCCGAGATTGGAAACGCCCGGCGGTGCGCCTCGCGCGCGCGCGACGACGTCACCGAGGAGACACCGTCGTCTGTGTCGGAGGCAATCGACAGGGAGCGACACGTGTTCCGCCTGGCGGCGCCGCCACCAAAGGCGGCGCCTGCGCAGACATCCGCACCGCTTGCGGCCTCGGACCGATTGTCATCCTCGTCGTCGGCATTCTCCAAGTCGTCGTAATCGTTTACGCTGTCGCGCCGCTTCTTGTGCTTGCCACGGTCGTCTTCTTCTTCGTCGTCAGTCTCTCCGCGCGCACGACGCGGCTTGTCGGCCTTGGAACGCTCGTTGCGCGCACCGACCGAGGACGCACCGTCGAATTCGTGCCGCGCGCGCTGCTCGAGCGCGGCCATCGAAATGGGCCCAAACCGGCCCTGTGAGGTTGTCTGGCCAGGGTTGCCCTTGGGGCCACCACCAGCGCCGCGTCCTGCCGCGCGCTCCCATAGTGGGTGCTGTGGCGCTGGAGGTTGCGGTTGCGCTTGGGCCGCGCCATTGGCGGCCGCTGCCGCGGGCACCGCGTGGCCGTTTGCGGGCGGCGGTGCCGATTCGTTGTCGCTCTCGTCGTCGTCCATGTGCTCTTCTGCCCCCCCCCCCAATGCGTATACGCGCATGTGGGCGCGCAAAGCGCGCATGTTAGCGCGACGGAATTGGGAAATACACCATGCCAGGAAGAAACATGCGCGAGCACACACATACACGCTGCTAGGACTTGCAACTTTTTCAAGACCGCTCCGCCCACACGCGCAACACGCCCAACCCAATGCCGAGACTCCCCACCGCCACCGCCCAAAGATTGGACCGATACCTAGGCGCAAACAAGAGCAGCGCCAGCACGAGCGGCACGGGCTGCGATGGATCTGGGATGGCGAGTGCGCAAATCAGAGCTACAACGGCCACCACAATTGGCCATGGCGAGCCGCGGTAGGCATAGCCATTGGAGTCTGCGGGCACCGCTCTCACTCCATCGGGACAACTGTCGGCGCAGTAGGCGACGCCAAAGTTGAGCGAGGCCGCGTACAGCAGCCACCCCGTTAGCAGGCCATACCCTGGCGCCACAAAGATCAGCGTGCCAAGTTGCGGGCTCGGCAATGTCCAGGCTTGCGTCCGTGCGGTGGCGGAGAGCGCAAGCGCCCAGGCCACGACGAGCATGACAAACCCCGTCCACAGAAAGGCGCTCTTGCCTCGTTCAAGCGCCGAGTGATCTGGCACGGGCGCGCGCGGGTCGACCCCGTTGACATCGCTCACTCCCTGCTCGGCTAACCGGATCACCAAGACGACCCGCTGCACCTCGATCACCTCCTTGGTAGACTTGGAGTGGATTCGAAAGATGGGGATCCAGGCGGCGCAGATGCCGAGTGAAATGCATACGCACACTGCCGCATCCAGTTGTTTTTGCTCGCGGAAATTTTCAATCGTATCGGCCACTCCTGCAATGATTAGAAAAACGCCCGTCATAATGAGCCATACAAGCAGACCGCCCCAGGCAATCGCGTAGACGATGCTGCCTTCGTGCGTCGGCTTTTGGTGCTCGTGAATCGAGACCCACAGCTTGCTCGGCGACCACGTCGTGCGGTAGCGCGCCGCAATCTCACGAATGGTGACGCGCGAGCCCAGAAAGTCGGCCGCGCCGCTGTTGTTTTGCTCTCCACGACCAAGCCAGACAAAGATGGCCAGAATTGCCACGCCAAGAATGAGCACAAACCCGGCGATCATCGTCGACATTGAGGTTGCACTGACGTGCTCACCGGGATAGGCACGTGCCGTATCGAGCATCAAGTGTGTATTTTTTTGTCTTTAATAGTTAGGAGTTCTCTTGCAGTAAATGTGAGGCACCGTAAAAACTTAAAACAACACACTCACTCGCAACAAATTTTACGACTGACGAGCTCGCATAGCGTATGCGAAGACGTCGGAATTGCTAACGCAACCTGGTTCCAAATGGACTCGTACTGCGATGTGATCAGCATGTTTGGGGCTTCCGAATGCCGCTTCGAGGCTCGTATGGTATTCGTAGCCTTGCGCTTGTTTGTACGTTTGTGTAAATTGGTGACATCGCCAAGTTCCTCGTCGGCAACGCTCTTGTGAATCTTGTGAATCGCGTTGCGCGCGTGCAGGTACGCGTGCTCCACCTCATCGTCGAGGCGGCGCACTGCCGGAATGGTGTCCGTGCCCCCCAACCGGCTCGCGTAAAGTTTACAGCGCTCTGCAAACGAGCGCCATTTTGTCGAGCCCGCAAAGTGTCCAAAGGCGTGGTCCCACGAGAGCACGTCAAAGGACTGTGTGTCGAGAATCGACGCTGCAATCTCGTCCATCAAGAAGGTGTGTGCGAGGGTCATCGGCCGTTTTGCGTCACGAACACACCCCACTGGTACGCCGTCGACGTCCCCACCGAGCTGCACCCACCCATTCCACACAAAGGAATGAGCACAATGACCGGACGCCACGAGGAGCGCGTGCGCCGCCGTGGAGTTTTTTAGCCTGTCTAGGCTCATGTAACCACGCGCGCCTTCGACGAGGTTGAGCACACCGGCAAAGGCGCGCCGCACCACAGCTTCTCTCTGTAGGAGCACATCGTCGGTACGATTGTTGAGGCTCAGGATGCCTTCGACGCACGAGACGAAAAAGTCGTCCCAATTCTTCAGATACCAAGGCTGCACAACGTCGCGCTCGGCCGACCCAAAGGCCAAGAAGGTCACGTATTCGAGCAGCTCCTTGAAGTTGCGCGCGAGCCCAGGGCGCAGTGGACCCTTGCGCGCCGCATTGTACAGCGCCACCGAAAACGCGCGGGGCACTTCCACCCAGCGCAGGTCGTGAAGCATGTTGGCCAGCTCGTTGCAATCGTAGGTTTCTCCCGTCACGAATTCACAGGCACATCGACGGTAGGCGTCGAATCGTACGCGATTGTACGGCACCGCAGCGGCCATTGTTGCGTGTCGGGCTGTGGCGGTGGCCGGCGGCGGCTGGTGGCTGTGTTCTTTGCTATAGATGTATGCAAAAGCCGCAAGAATGCATTTTTACCGCGGTCGCTAAAAATTCTTGCGGCTTTGCAACCTGGCAGCCGACACACGCATCCGATGGTTACAACGCCAGATGCGCAACCACCCGAGTGGATCAGTCACGAGATCGTCCAAAGGTACCTCGTGACGTTCCCATTGAAATCCACGCCGCTCCCATTGGTGGTGCAATTTGGAAGCGAGCAGTGTGCCCTGTGTCCCCAGGCGACTCTCGACCTCGACGCGCTGAAAAAGTCGTACGATTTTTTGTGGCACTATCAGGACGCTATCAACTCGACCATTGCCGAGGAATTGGACGTCACTGGGTTGCCCGCCCTACTCGTCTTCCACGACACCTCGAACTACACGCTGTACCAAAGGCTGCGCAACACCGACGTGACCGAGATTATCAAGGAACACTGTCCGCCCCGATTGGTCTTGGATGAGGACTTCTAACCAGTGGATGTGGGTGCGTGCTTGGGTTTTACGTCGCGTTCGGACTTTTTATGGGCGATGCGATGAAGGCGCAGCTCGCCACTTCTGCCGAATGGTGCTCGCATTTCTAGAAGTGTGTCCCGGCTTCTAACATCCCCCTGTTTTTAGAAGGAAAAATTCTAACTCGAAGTGCTCTCCTTTTGTGCGGCCTCCAGAAGTAGAAGAGTTGGGCCATTTCTAGAAGAAAAATCAGGGGATGTTAGAAGCCGGAACACCAGAGTTAGAAAGTACTCGCATTTCTAGTTCTGTGTCCCGGCTTCTAACATCCCCTCGTTTTTAGAAGAAAATATTCTAACTCGAAGTGCTCTCCTTTTGTGCGGCTGGCAAAAGCAGAAGAGTTGGGTCATTTCTAGAAGGAAAATCAGGGGATGTTAGAAGCCGGGACGGCAGAACTAGAAATGCGAGTACCATTTATTTAAAAAAAAGAATTCTTGCGGAGCGTGGGCTGCCAACCCCGGTTGCCGACTGACCATGGTATGATGCGCGATTCGCAGTTTGGGCAGTTTGGGCAGTTTGGGCAGTGGGCACCTCTGGTCAACCTGGGCCTCCCACGGACGGGTACCACTTCGTTTGCTTGTGCCGTGAGAGCCCTTGGTCTTAATCCGCTCCACAATAATCAATACCTGACTGACGTAAAGGGTACTGACGTTCCGCGAGTGGCCTCTTGGATTCCCATTTCTCGATCAGTATGGCGACCAGATCCACTTGTTCGTTGGTTCGATGACGCATTGTCTGGAAGCGAGACCAGGTTGTTGCAATTCGATGCCCTTGCTGACATCCCTTTTTGTTGCAGCTACACTGATTTGCCAGTGCGTGTGCGTGTCGCACGGTTTGCTCCAAGAGCGACATTTGTCTGCACCGAGCGTACGGACGTGTCTTGGGCGAGCAGCATGATGCGTCATGGGTATGCGGGTGCGTCCTATGTCGCAACGCGATACAACCTCTCGCTCCCGTATAGAAATCAATCGCTCTTACAAATGGCCAAACGGCAGCACGCCCTGCAAGAGTGCGCGGGCGTTCCGCAGCTGCGTATGGATTGGCCATCTGAAAAGCTTTGGGCGGTACTCTGCAACCTAGTTCCTCCTCACGGTCGCCGACGCTGTGCAGAGGCCCAGAACTGGACGTGGCCTCAACATGTACAAGCAAACCCCTTGCACAAGGCCGTGTCTCGTCAGGGAACTCGGTGCGCCTTCACATGAAGTACTCGCATTTCTAGTTCTGCCGTCCCGGCTTCTAACATCCCCTGATTTTCCTTCTAGAAGTGAGCCAACTCTTCTGCTTTTGCCAGCCGCACAAAAGGAGAGCACTTCGAGTTAGAATATTTTCTTCTAAAAACGAGGGGATGTTAGAAGCCGGGACGCATAACTAGAAATGCGAGTACCTGCATGCAGCTGCACGCCTTCACGAAGAGTTTACGTTTGTGTGCGACGTAAAACCCAAGCACTTTCTAGTTCTGCCCAAATCCTTCTACTTTTGCTTCTAGAAGTGGGCCAACTCTTCTGCTTCTGCCAGCCGCACAAAAGGAGAGCACTTCGTTCTAGAATTTATTCTTCTAAAAACGAGGGGATGTTAGAAGCCGGGACACACTTCTAGAAATGCGAGCACTTTGTCATGTGCACGACCCGAGACCACAACCCACGGCGTGCCGCATGGAACATAATTTTGGCAACGTAAAACCCGAGCACTTTGTCATGTGCACGACCCGAGACCACAACCATGGCAGTGCTGCAAAAAAAGTGACATTTTGGCAACGTAAAACCCGAGCACCTACCTAGACCCTGTACTGACTCATGGTTAGATTTGGCAAGACGGCCGTGGCAAACCGCACGTCTCGCTGCATCGTCTCGACCAGCCGATCGTTACGTTCCCGCAACTCGCCTTCTGCCAACCTCTCCGCATCCTCTTCGCCCGCATAGGGTGGGGTTGTGGGCGTCGCCGCCCACGCCTCCATAGTGGCAATGTATGGAGGCGTGGGCGGCGACAACGGAGGAGGAGGGAGAGCATGTGAGAGGCGGCGCCCTCGTTCCAAGTCAAACCCCAAGACGGCCACACCAATGAGCCACGACATTTTTGTGTATGTGTGCGCGTGTGTGGTGTGGTGTGCGTTTCTTACATGTCCACTTTCGTGACCGTGTTATTTCTCTACCGTAGACTCGCCACAAGCTGCAACACGACATCGCAAAAGCCCTCAAAGCCCCTTAGAGAGCACAAGACCCTAGGTCGGCCTCTAACGTCCAAGTTGTATAGAACCCAGCGCTGCAAGTGCGGCACGAGCGTGATCCGCATCTTTTCATGCGGAGGGGGCGCAGTCTCGAGAAACGGAAGCTGAAGCCGCCCGCAAAAGGCGCTCTGCTTACGAATCGGGTCCTCGCCGCCCTTGGTAGTCAGCACGGCCAACCCTGCAATGATGCAGCACATGCGCTCGAGCTCGTCGGTGCCATTCGCCCAAATCCATTCGCTTCCGGCCATGGCGACGCTGTGTCCCCTCGTCGTCAGCTCCGGGAAGTCGACACCCGCGCGTGTGCTCGAGGCGCGCGTCAGCAGCAGCGTTTTACGGACGCCGACGTGCGACGCCGGTAGCAAGAATGAAATCAACATGTCGCGCACCAGAGATTGCCCGGCTTCGCTCTCGGCCGCAATCGAGAGCGCCGTCAAGCGTTTGGCGCGCTCCTCCCCCCTGAGATTGGCAATCGGCTTGGCCATCGACAACGATACAAAGTCTTGATTTCCCCTTGGAACGAGCATTGAGTCGGCCATATTGGACCCGGCAGCGCGGAAGAAGAATGGCATCAGATTGTAGAGGGCGGTGCTCGTGTCGTCCTCGAGACAGCTCACTCCCAGGGTGAGTGCATGTCGTGCCACATCGGCCGTGCTCAGTCGCGTCGCAATCTCCCACGACGCCTGCTCACGCCGGTCCTCCTCGGCGAGCTCCTGCTCTTCTTCTTCCCCAGTATTGGCGGCCGCACGTTGCATTTCCTTTCTTTGCCGCTTCTTGGGTGCGGGCTTGGGTCGCAGCTGCGCCCACACCGAGGTCAACCCTGCAGTGGCCACCGCATGCTGCGCCGTTGTCACGTCGAGCAGTCTGCCCTTTTGACATTCTGCAATGCACAGCAGCGTAAAGAGCTGGGCTGCCGTGCCGCGCACGAGTTCCTTGGCATCTTCATTCATGCGCGTCTCGGCCGCCTCGTCCTTGGCAGCACCACCACCACCACCACTACCACCACCACCACCAGCAATGGCGGAGTCACTCACTTCGCCCACCGACCAGCGCCGGTAGCACGCAATACCAGTGCACAAGAGCAGGACCTTGCTCTTTTGGTTTAGTTCTTCGCCGCCCACGATGCGGTCGCGCACGGAGCGGATTGTCTTGACAGCCGACAGGTGCTCCGTCAACGAGAGCGGCCCCGAGTGTCCGAGCTTGTAGTGTGTCCTTTCAATCAGATCCTTGGCCGTGTGTCTTCCGGACCCGGTGACGCTCGCACCCGACCCGTGCTCCGACATGGAACGAGCGCTAAGTGTCGCACTCACGAACAACATCTACATGGTTAGCGCGCGCGCGCGTGCCATGAACACGGACCTGCTGCACTACGTCCTTCCATTGGGGCTCCTGACTGTGGTGGGGTTGTGGTGGTGGTGCGGTCGCTGCTCGGCCGCGCACGTGCGCGCCCTGCGGAGCGACGACGACCTGGGGTTGCGCGGACGCTGGTCGCGCTGGCGCTGGGAAACTCGCGTTCAGTATTCCAAGCTTCCAATTTGAGCGTTTAAAAAAAAGACACCTTGACACACCTAACATGGGCCGTAGGCATCCACGTGTGGCCGTTTGACGTGTAATATCTCCATTGTCGCCTCGGAAATGGTGACGAGGCCAATGTGGCCCGTGTAGCAGCCTACGGCACCGATGCGCATGCAAAACACGCGGTCGCACATGGAACAGTACACATTCTTGTGATGAGCTGGACGAGACTTGTTCGTCTCCAGAATCGCATCCGGCTCCAGCCGTCGCAAACACTCGCGCAGGCGAAACGGTGCCTGGGCATCCGTCGCCGTACAAACCTCGTCCATGCCCCCTTTTTCTCAGTGGGTTGCCGCCAAACGACCTAATCGATGGCCGCGTGGCTAAAGCCCCACTGATGACAGTCTTTGAATTCGTGCGCACTCCAGTAGGCCGTCGTCCAGCACGCGCGCAAAACCTGCAAGTCGGAGCACGCACTAGCGTTGACAGTGGCCCTCTTCATGCGCGGACGGTCGGTGATGGAGGTGATAAACTCCTCGACCACGGCGAGGATGGCGTCGGACGCGTTGCGCGTCGCGCCCGCCTCGCCCGTTTGCACGCCCGCCATGAGCGCCAGGAGGTCGGGCCGGTTGCGCGCAATCTCGCGCACACATGGCAGCACCAGATCGGCGCGCAGGCCCTGCACCTGCACAAAGTCGCAGCCGCAGAGCGCAATGCTCGCCGAGAGCAGCAGCGCCGCCAGCGGCTTGCGCGCCTCAATCTCGGGCTTGAGGTGCTGGCTCCCGAACATGTAGGTCATAACATTATCGTAAAAGGTCGCAATGTCGACGCACGTGTAGTGTGCAGGTGTCGACTGAGACGCATCCTTGCGCTTGCGGCTGGGCTCGCGCAGGCACAGCAGCGTGAGCTCATTGTTGGAGGTGTCCTCGCGCTTCTCGCGGCGCGCCTGCGCGATGAGCTCGATCATGAAGCTGTCCGTGTCAATGGTCGAGAGCATGTTGAGTCGCACCTGCGCCAGCTTGGACGCGGGATTCGACTCGCGCACCTTGTGCACGCGATGGCACACGTCGGTGAGCTTGAGGTCGCCCTCGCCAATGGGCTCCTCGCGCGTGAGGACGGGCTCCCAGACGTCGGGGTTGTTGGAAAGCAGACCGAGCACGCGCGACGCATTGGCGGGTCGATCCATGCCGCGCTTGTCGACGCCGTCAAAGGTCAACGACCAGGCACAGTCTTGGCCCTCAAACATGCGCTTGAGGTTTTCCAGCACGGCGACAAAGAGCGTGTCATACAGCCTCGGGCGCGTCTTGCGGTGGTTTTTCACCATCAGGCAGACATTTGTAGTCGGCGCCTCGAGCTCCTCTCTCGTATACGAGTCGTCGCTCGGGCACGGTCCCGCGACGTCGTCGGAGCACAGGGGCGTCTGGGGTGCGCGACGGGCATCGCGCTTGGCCTGCTCCTCCTGCTTGGCGCGCGTGAGATTCTCGGGCTCGTCGAAGACGCACACGACGTGCTCGCCGGCCAGGATGGCGCCGTAGAGCGAATTAGACATGACCTCGACGTAGCCCTGAAAAGTCGTCACCGACTTTGGAATCTGCATGACCAGCACGTTGCCGTCGACGACCACGAGCGTTTGAACACGGGAAACGCCAATGCACGTGCGCGCTTGGGCCAATGAATCAAAATCTCGAAACGCAGTCGCAAACTTTTCCTTGAAGACTGCCTTGGCTCCATTCGGTCCAGAAGTGAGTCCCATGGGCCGACGGCTGCACGAACGCGAGCGCTGATTTGGTCGTTGTGGGCCGTATAAGAAACAGGCACAACGGAACGCGTTAGCGCGGTTGTTGAGTTGCGCCGTCGTCGTGCGGAGCTACTCGACTCCTCGTTTTGCGTGCGCCCAGTCACGTCTCCTGCGCCATACAGCCTCCGCAAGGAATCGCGCACCGCAGTCTCCACACTCACAAACCACAACCGCACCGCTACTGTAAACGCGTCTTGCGGATTGTATCGCCTACTAGAGGAAGCAGGCCATTGGGCGGCGCTCTTCTTTGAGACGAATCCAGCAAGGGACTTTGACCTGCAAACGACAGCCCCGATCACCGACGATCCTCTCGGTTGGTTTCTCGACATTCCAATGGCCATTTCATCGCCACCGACCTCGGCGCGCGACTCGCCAACCTCGGTGTCCGCCCCGTTGCCGCCGTCGCCCGTCGAAGAAGAGTACCCTTCGATTTTACAGCTGTCGGCCCACGCACTGACGCTAATCTACGATTCGATGACCTCGGTGCACGCGTGGGACACGGAGTTTATGCGTGGCCCAAATTGGCGTCATGGTATGCGGCGACTTGCGAGTGCCCATCTCTACGAAGAAGGGACCGATGGGTGGAATGTCGTCGCCGGTGCGTTGGAGCTCGCACGCGCCTGGGCCATTCGGAGGACGTCCGACGTCGACATCTCCTCGACGAACAAACCGCACCGTCTCGACCGCAATACGCGCCTGCGTCTTGCCGTTTGCCTAAATCTCTCCTGGAAGTTCCAGCGCTCGTGCTGCAGTAACTTTATGAAGACCTTTAAGGATATTGGCGAGTTTCACGACTGGCCGGACGTGGCCGGCGGCCATACGCGCGAGCTCGCCTACATTGGGTACGCCTTTTTCTTTCCGAGCGAGCAGGACGCATTCGGCCAGTTTTCGGATGCAAACCGCGAGCGCGTCAAGGAGCTCTACCAGACCATGCTGAAGCTCGAGGTTGAGCTGCTCATGAGCGTTCCCGTTTTTTCAATGGTCACCGACAATGTGCAGATGCGCGCCGAGCTTCTCCTCGAGACGTTATACCTCAACAAGAAGATGACAAGCGTCGTGAGCCTGTCGGCGCGTTCGATTTTACCATTCTTCTTGCGCGTGGCCATTAGCAATGGAACCTATGACAATCTCACGCTTGACCTCGAGCACGGAGCGCGCGCGATTATATGTGCGGCAAGCTTTTGCGTGGCGGTGGCCGCGCCACACAAGAACGATACTGTGCACGCACGACACCCGCCACGCTTTGAGACCGAGGTGCGTCAAGAGGCGCTGGCATTGCTACACGCCGCGCTCCTGCACAGTGGTTCAAATTACATTCGCCACGGGTGCTTTGGAGACGAATCGTGGCCAGGCCACGTCCTCGTGGACGAGGAGACGCTCCGGCGTGCCAGGGTGGCGCTTCGCAGCAGCGGCGCGCGGTGAACAAGTAAAAACGTGTAGTATACAGTTTTTTAAGAAAAAACGTCACCGACGACCCAAATTCAAAAGCTCCTCTACTGAGAGCACACGCGACGTCGCGGTGGCGAGGTTTTCCATGAGCGGCTGCGTGCTGTCGTCCATGGCCCTGCTGTCGTAGTACGAATTGTAAACGCCGAGGAGCTGCCGCTTCGTCTCGTCGGTACAGACGCCGCCCAAGTCGCTCCACCTCGAATCGACCGTCGGGTACTTGAACTGCACACCCCTCTTGTAGCCTTCGGGGTTGGCAATCCAGATGCAGAGGCGATAGCTACCGGATACCAACATGCCGAATGGGAAGATCCAATACCCCGCACCCAACCAGACGAGACCAAAGCCGCCGAGAAAGACGAGCTCGATACTCGACCACGCCCCGTGCGCCCAAAAAGGTGAATAGCGCCCAAATCCGTCGTATTTGTTGCACGCGCACCTAAAAGTGTAGGTTCTCCACACGAATTCAGGGACCGCCCGGTGAAAGCGCCAAACAAGTGCCGTGAGGAGGAGCGGGAGGAGCTTGCCCAAGCCAAGGACGATGCCCAGATAGATGTAAACCCCCCGCATCTCAAAGGGCTGCGACGCTTCTCCCAATGCGGTGAGCGCAATGGTCGAGTGGACGATTGACTCGAAGATGTCGACCACGAGCGCGTAGACGACCAGTGCATAGAGGACACACCGAGGCGATGGTTTCCACGAGACGCACGGCAATTGACCAAAGTGAGGACGGTGGCCCTTGATCGTCTCGTAGATGCGTTGAGGCTGTAGTATTGCTACGGGTTCGTATAGGGCGAGCCAGCTCCGATTAAAGAAGAACCAGAGGCCCATGAGGTAGAAGAATTCAAAAATGAGGGCAATGACACCCAGCGTCCAGCCTGCATTATTCCACGACGAGCCATGATTTCTCGCCACGTATAATGGAAACAAGAATAGCTCCAAAAAGGTGAATTGCTCGCACTGAAGTCCATCCTCGCAGCCGAGGGCAATCGAGTAGGTCAAATCGTGACTTGCGTTGTCATAGACATGAAGTCGAATTGAAAAGTGATCCGAGTCGCAGTCGCGGAGCTGAGAGGCGTTGAACAATCGCTGTTCGCCCTTGGGGAGCAACGGGAAATAGGCCGTTTGGGTGAATGGCTCGAGTGCGCCAGGCTGGTAGATTTCAGACTTTGTGAGCATGTTGGAAAAATTCAGGGCGTCAAAGCCAAGGTCTTCGTAGTCGTAAGTACGATGATAATCGCAGCTCCCACAACCGACGAAAATATCGTGGGTCCAAACATCGTATTCCTCTTTAAACACCAATGAGAACTCAATATTCTTGCCATTGTCGATGTAGTCTTTGATGTCAACGAGGTCGATTTGAATTCCACCAGAGCCCTTCAAGTAGGTTGCTTGAGAGATATCCGGTCGTGTTGGGTGTGGTGGAGTACAACAATTATGCTTGCAATTATTACTGTAGCCTGGCACGTGTGCGAGGAGGAATGTAGTGACGAGCGGCAGCATCGCGCCCCCTTCTCTTACTAACGCTCTCGCTAAACCGGGTTATGAGATTCCTTGCGGAAGATGCACCCTGTATTCTTAAAAGAGGACGAGTGCCAAAATGGTGAAGCCAGGACCAAAACCGACCGAGCAACGTCTGCCCAAGTGGGAAGGAAAAAGGGGCTTCAAATGGGTGATCAGCCCGCCGTTGGCGAAACAACAGCTGGACAGACGGAAGCAGAGGTGGGCCGTCAGCAGTGGTGCGAGGCGCTTGAGAGTATGTGCAGGGATGCTCCCTTCACCGTGGTGCAGCAGGAGAGGTACAACAAGGCGGTAGCCGAACGCAAAGCCCGCTCAATTGAGTTCAACCAGCGCAAGCTCAACCCAACCGTCAAGGAAACAGCCGCCTTCGGGGGCAAGCATCTGGGCGGCGTTGATGCGGCGTGCTGCCAGCTGCACTGCGGCTTCGAGGTCAGCCCTCTCAACCACGCCAAGCTCTTCAACACGAAAAGTGCCAAGGTGGCCACCAACCTCGTCAACCGCATCGTCTACGAAGATGACGAGCGCGGCCACGTCAGTGAGACCAAGCGGCGCAGCCCGCGCCGCCCTGACACCCTCTTCCGGGCGGAGCTCGAGCGCTTCTTCCACTACGTGCTTAAGTACTCGACGAAGGCCGTCTCCTCCTTCTCGGGCCAGCAGCCCTATGAGCCGTGGATCGCTGGCTTCTGCGAAGCGGTGCTTGACTCTAAGGACCTTCGCAACGTCGTGTCGGTACCGACCGTCGCCGAGACGATCACTGAGATCGCCCACACCTGCCTTCAGAGCGTGGACCAGAAGAAGATCGCGGAGGTCGAGCAAAAGTCCGAGGCGACGCGCAAGCGCAAGGCGGCGCACACGGCGGAGGCTGGGGAGCGCCACGGCTTCGGCCCGCACCCGGTGCCCAAGACTGGCGGCACGGTGGCCACCGAGGCCGGCTACCGCTTCGACGACTTCGACGAGGACGGCGAGCTGCTGCCGGACTCGGACTGCGACGAGGACGAGGACGACGTGTGGAGCCGCAAGAAGGTGCGCTACTGTGAGCTCATGAAGCAGAAGGGCACAGGGATGGACCTCAAGGGCCGCAGCCCCGCGGGAATCCCTGGCGCGAGGCTCACGGTGTACTACGACGAGGACGGGAGCGGCAAGGGCGTGCCCTACGAGGCAATTGGGCAGGCGATCGGCGAGACGCCCGACACCATGTGGGTGTGCTTCGTCGGCAACGACGAGTCGATACAAGTCACCGACGAGGATGACTGGGATTGGAAGTAGACCTGCGTTAGGCCGCTCAAACCACTGTGCTTGAAGACGCGCCGCGCGTAGGAGTGCCGCGCGTGCACGCCCAAGCTGCCATGTTGTGTACAAGCAACGCCGCCAAGCACCGCCCGAGCAACACGGCGCGCTGCGACGCCGTGTGCGCGCTGCTCGACACCATCGAGGGCCGTCCCGACGACCCGCCAATGCAGGTGGCCTGCGTGTGCTACCAGCTGCACGCCGACGGCACGCCCACGGTCCTCGACGACCGCGAGTACCACGCCGACGTCAAGCGCGGCGTGGTCGTGGTCGCGCACGCTGTGGGGACTGACGGCTCGCTCTCCCTCTCCCTGCGCACCTCAAACGCCGCGGCCGGACTCGGAGTAGGAAGTGCTCGGGGTTTACGTTGCGCGCGGTGTGTGATGTTTGTGGTCTTGGGACATGATTTGCGTAAAAAATACGAGCACTTTCTAAAATTGTGTCAGGTTGTATTGATAAAGCCGTTGACGAGGGTTGGGGAGTGGACAGTGCCACAACCAAATGGCACCCACTGCTTCATTGCCAAATCTGTCAAGCCTCAAACTCTCATTGGATGTAGACGATACCGGTATTCAAGTCAATTCACCGACGGTGCCTGACGACACGGAAGAGCGTTACCATGAAGAGGTCTACGAGGAGCTCTTGTTCGGAGAGGCAACTCTGCACGACATCGCGGCCGCGGTTGAGAACAATGAAGTCCTAGTCTCTTTTAGATCCTCGGCAATGTACGAAACATTCCAAGGCGGAATGGCCTTTCACACAAGACTCTGGTGGCTAAATTGGCAGCACCTTGTAAAAAAACAGCTCATCGGATCAGGGGCACACAACAGGGCATATCTAGTCTCAGGCGCCGACATGCCTCCCGATGATTTTTTCACAGTCGGCTACGACATGCCACCTCCTCGCGGACTGATCATCCGAACAGCGACCATTCAGAGCAACCCACCAAAAAAGGTTCAAACACTCCGAGAAATGGTAACGGCTTCGTATGCGCGTCTGCACGGATTCGGACCCACCATCTTCGCACAATTCTACCTCGGCACTCAGGTCGAGGTGATGAATTTCCAGCGGGGCGCGACAATGGGGGGGCTGTTCGACTCAATGACCGTTCCAGGCCCATGGGACGCGCGTGTCCCCGATTTCATCCCTCCCGGGAGAGGTGCTGGACAACTCGGCATGAGGAAGACATCGTTTGTATGCACGATTTCCGAGGCTTGGGAGGGCGACTGTGTCAACAAGATGAACGGCTATCCTCGATACGCTCAAGATCAGTTTGACCCAACTCTTTTCGCAAAGGTCTTTGTAAGACTGATTGCAAAGGCAGCAGACGCCGGATTTTGGCACATGGATATAAAACGCGCAAACCTTCTACACCGCACGACCGCCACCGAGCCGCTCGAACTCATTTACACCGATTTTGACGGGTATTTCTGCAAGATCCTAGCCCCAGACATCCGTACCGACACGCGTCATTGCTGCATCGCCGCGACCGCGGCCTGCTTTCTCGGCGAGATTCGATGCCAAGAGCGTCGTGAGACGTGGTTGCGTTTTGCGGGGCCTATTCGCGATGCGTTGCGCACCGAGGCGGGTGTCGATTTGGACACCATCGGTCCGATGGATTGGTGCTTCTTTCTTAAAAACGTGGGCGAGACGCGCGAGGTGCAACAGGCTGATGGCAAGATTGTAGTGCAGCGAGAAGCAAAGAGCTGGTACCAAAAGACCATCGGGGAGCGTCTGATCAACCACATTATGAACTACTTCAGAGACCCACCCGACGGCAACCCGGACAATCGATGCTTTGAGTTTGTACGGGAGAGGCCACTTTTTCCTCAGGTGATTGAGTTTGCCCTTGTGACGCAGTTGCCGTAAAACGCGCGTTGCATGGCATCGTGAAACGGCGGAATGCTGCGCGCGTGCTCGAGCAGCGCGCATTGGTCTTCGGAGGGAATTAAGCCGTACGTTGCACCAAGCCCAATGTAGGCCACTGCCCACGAGCACCGCCAGCGCTGCTTGGGGTCGCCGAGGCGCACCTTTGGGTGAAACTCGGGGTTGCAAAAGAGTTCGAGCTGGTAGCGTATGAGATTTGTTAGAATGGTACGTCGTTCGAGCATCCACGCCTCGTCACGGTCGCGTAAAAAAAGTTGTTTGCAAACGTCGCGTATCGCACCGTGACACGCCTCGGGCGCTTCGCGCACGGTGCGCGTCCACTCGGTGACCCGCATCGGCACTTCGGTGCACTTGCGCGACTCCGTGTCGAGTGCGTGCAGTAACCACCGCTTTAGCACAGTGGCAAGGCCCTCTTGTAGTCTTGTAAAGCCGAGCAGACCATCCTCAGGGACCCATGTATTGCAATTGGTGAGCGGCGACGCGAACACGTAGGATTCGGGCAAGTCTGAAAGTGCCGCGTGTCCTGATGAGCGATGCGGCGTCTCAAAGAGCAACGGCGCCACATTCGAGTGCACGCCCGCCACGTGAAACGACTGGCGCACCAAATGCAGGCAGAGCGAGTCGGTACGGCTCCAACGACCCGGATCGAGCTGTGCACGCAAAAAAAAGCCACCGCCGCCAGATTCACCGGCTTCACCGACATACCCGGCCAACGACCGCGAGGCCCAACCGTGACCAGATTCGGAATCATACGTGTCCTGACTCGCGGCCAGGTAGACGTGCGACGCATCCGTCATTTCCGAATGGTCTTCAATCGAGGCCACGCGTGCCAGCAAGCACGCTTCGGTGTGTGCGAGTTCGCGAAGCAACCACTCGGTTTTAGCAGCATCACCCGTCCCGATGATGCGTTCACGCAGCAGCCGTTCCTCGGTGCTCAGGTCCAAGACGGTCATCACATACTCAAGAAGGGGCGAGTCCATGTTTAGAGCCGCTTTTAACAAGTCTTCCATGTCGAAGATTTGCGCATTCCACGTGTGTGGCGGCGGCGCCGGCCCGTCGGGTGCTGTTCCCATTGCTTGAAGGTGCTGAACCTGCATCCCAATGGCCCGTAATACTCCGTGGTTTTTTTCGCACTTTTGCACAATCCATTGGACCACGGCCCCGCGTCGCGGCTTGGTGAGCAACACGAGCAAAATGGACCACAGAATCGCGCCGTAGAAGCACTCGTCCTGTACCTGATCTGCTTGGTGGCATCCGACATGCACGATTTTATCGACAACCTGCGTCCACAGCCGGTCGAGCACGTCGAGTGCGGCACCATTCCCCGCCTCGCTGACGAGCAGCCGTAGCGCGCGCCAGCTCAGGAGTTCACAGTCCTGGCTTGCAAATCGGCTGTTTTCAATCGAGGCTGGTCCGTACATGCGCAACCCATTGTCGCCCACACCATTGGGATGAATTGAGAGGGTGAGCCCGCCAATGGTGAGCGACGACTTCATGCGATTGGGTTGACGCCCTTCGGGTGTGCGTGCCGGATGGTGGCACAGTTTGAAGCGGCGTTGCTGCAGTCGCAGCTGCGTGAGCTCAATCCATGCAAGCACCCGTGGTTGGTTGTGCAAGGCGGCTGGGCGCGCCAAGAATAGTTGTGATTCGGAGACGCGCTCCGCCTGGCCACCAGCGGAGGCGTCGCCAAACCAGACGTAGGACGCACCAGAAGCGTGCTCGGTGCTCGTTGAAAGCGTGCACGACATCTCTTCGCCAATGCCGTGAAACATCGGAAGCAGTCCCTTTTCAAAGTCATAGGCCAGCGCACGAGACGGGTCGCGGTGTACGAGCCGGTCCAGCACGTCGAGGCGCCCGTGCATTGCGGCAAAGAAGACGAGGCAGCGATGGTGTCGCAACGTGAGGTCGAGCGCGCAGTGCGGATTGCCGCCCAGGACTTCGAAAAAGGACGCACGGAGCGTGTGCAATGGGGCCAAGTGGACCATGTGGTAGAGCGCGCGCGTCGTGAGGCGGTAGGCAGCGAGGCTCTCGGCACGCGCGCGCCGCGCTCGAACTTGTTCGGGTGGCGCTTGTGAATACTGATGGCTGAGCACGCGCAAAAACTGCTCGCGCGCACGCGTTGGCACGCTCGTCTCGAGCAGGGTGCCGGTGCAGCACAGCGCCTCGTGCGGCCGCAGGCACTCTTTTGAGTAGACGATGCGAAGCGGTGTCGTCAACATGCCGGCAATGGAGGTGGCAAAGCGGTGGCCAGTTGGGAAGACAACGTCCACGGGTGCATTGAGCCTGCCCACGGGAAGACCAAGTGCCTGCTGCTCTTCTGCAGTGTCGACGACGGACGCGCGCAAGACGGCCGCGTGCAATGCCTTGCACGTCAGCGCCACAAAGATCCACTCACGCCGACGGGGCGCCGGCAGACCCAGTAGCACTGTGGTGAGCACGTCCTCATCCAGATCCGTGAGCAGACACGAGCCTATAAATGGCGCAGCGGCCATGTTGGCGTGGTTGGTGGCGCTAAGGAGATGCCATTGATGCGTGTGGCACGATGCGTGACGCGACTTAGCGCGCGCGCCGCGTCGCGTCGCGCTCATGGTGCGCACGACGCAGCGCTTTGTCGAGATTGCACCGCCGCTCGATGAACGCGTGGGTGTCACAATGGTGACGCGTTTTCGAGAAGCCGTATCGCTTGGACTCGACGTGCAAGATCGAATCAACCAAACGGTGCACGACGAAGCGCTGAGGGAGCGCGCCACGCACACTGCCATCGACGCGATGCGTCCCGGGACGATTACCTTTTGGCTGATTGTCGTTGCCGTGCTGGCCTATTGCGCAAAGCGGTGGGTTGTGCACCGCGAAACGATGCGCATTGTGCGCGAGCACGGCGCGCCGTGCCACGAGCGACCACCGCCGCCGCCCGACAACCGGGTCAAGAAGCAGTAGACACGTATCCTCATGTGGGGTCTTGTGTGTTCGTGTATAAATGGTAATTGTGAAGCGTGCGAGTGAACAAGGGGACTCCTTATACTTGCACACCCTCGCTATCGTTTGCCAGTGGACCACAGACTACACGCACGTGTGGTTCAATGGCCGACGCTTCGCAGTACACGTCGCGCCGTGCTTCGGCCGCTTCCGCCGCCGAGGCCCACTCCATTGTCCCCATCAATGCAAAGAGCACGCGCAAGCGCAAGGAGACCACCGAAGGTGACGCCACCAATCGTGGCCGCGGCGTGCGCACCCCACTCCGTGCACCGCCAGCATCTCGACTCCTCGACGACCATGGTCGTATCGCCCTCTTGCAAACGCACGGCGAGATTGACGCCGACGAAGCGTACGGCGAGCAAGAGAAGGCGCTCAGCGAGTTTTTGCGGCTCCATCCGATGCTTTCGCTGTGCGCCGCCACCGCCCGGTTTTACTAGGGTCAAGGTTAGCTCGTCACGACGCCCAAGAAGATTGCCAGTAGCATCAGCGGTGCGTATAGAAGGACAAGTATGGACACGGCGTAGTGCACCACGCTGATTGTAAAGTAGCCCAGCACCCAAACCATGCTTGGCACCACCATGATCGCCCCGGCAAAGAGCGCGCCCAGACAGAGCCCCGTCAGTGCTAGCAGCGCCTTGCGCTCGTGCTGAATCTCCCGTCGGCGCTCCCATTCGGCCGGCTCCACAAGCAGAGGACCAATCAGATCCAGCCACACGTCGCACAAGTCGCACTCCCACCATGGATCCAATCCTAGACTCGACATGCCATGCACACACACACCCTCTCTCTCTCATTGGGTCCCTTCCTAGCGCTCACTCGGCGTGCAACCGCTCAAGTGACACCATTAGAAACGCATTGAGCGCGTAGAAGACTGCCCACGTGCAACAGACGTAGTAGGCCAATTGGATGGCCATCCGGCCGCCCATGGCCATGATGGGCCCCAGCTCGTCTATGACGTATAGCCACCCCAAATACCCCACCAAGACCACGAGGTAGACCACCGCCCTCCAGTCGGTCGTTTGATGCGGCGGCGCACACACGCCACCCATGCCAAGTCTGGTGTTTCCACGCTCACACCCGCCGGTTGGTTAGCGCAGCGAGTCGACGTCACACAAGACGCTGCAGCTCATGGGCGACCTCGTGGAAACGATGGCAATCCCCACGCGCGAGCTCGAGGTTGTAACCAAGAGCTACGACGACGCTTCGCTGCGCCCGCCGGACACGTCGATTGGAGAGCGGCCCTGCTGCCTCAACGAGCGCTGCATCTGCGTGTGGATGGCGCGCTGGCGCTACGGCGACGACACCGACATGGCATTCATCGGCACCGAGTTTCTGACTCCTTTGGAGCGCGCCGCGTTTGACCGCGACGGAGCCAGCGCGCTGCCCGCCACGCCGGGCAAGTGCCTCGTATGCTCTCGGTATGTGCACACCTACGTCTATCGACAGGCGCGGTCCAATCCGACCTTTAATCCCTCAGCGAGCTTGCCGCTGCAGGCCTATGGCAACCCGCTGGGCGTGGCCAAGGGCGAGTCACTGCCAACGCACACGAGCACCGCGTGTGGTGCCGACGGGTACCGCAAGGAGGCGCTGCTCTTTGTGGACGAGGCTTGGGCCGACACCGCGGCCGCGCGCGGCGAGATGAGCAGCCTTCTTTGGCGGCCCTGTGTCAAATTCCTCTCCACCCACTACAAGTACGTCAAGGATCCCACCTCGGACCTGCCCCGTCTGCTGCAGCGCGGCGTGGGGTCCGACCCGGAGTCGGTGGCGCATTTTCGGCCGCCAGTCTCGAATCGTCCCGTTGCGTCGGGGCTGGCGTGCAACACAACGGGCAAGGAGGAGGAGGAGGAGGAGGAACTGGGGGAACTGGGGGAACTGGAACTGGCGCTCTCGGAGCAGGAGAGTGTGCAGGATCACTCGGATCAGGAGGAGGAGGGTTACCTGGACTAGAAGCGCGCGCGCTCGGGGCGCGGCCGCCACCTCCGCCGCGCGAGTGCATCGTGCCCGAGATGCGCACTCTACATGCCACCTTTGAAGACGCTGGCATGCCGGGGGCGTTGCGGCGGCTCTACGGCCGACTGTGCATTGACTTTGCGCGCCCGCTCGAGCTACTTCTGCCCACGGGTGGAATTCCCGCCTGGGTGCGCGATGCCGACTTTGACTGCGCGGTGGCGCAGTGCAACGCCGACCTCGGAGGTACCGCCTGTCTCGTCGAGGTCATGGGGCTAGTGCGCGCGCAGCGGCGCACCACGCAGCTGCTGCTTGCCCTGACGGCTGGCGCCACGGAAAAGGATGCGCTGCCGCCCGAGCTGCGCCAGCCCGTGCGTCTGCCCGAGGACCAAGATCCACAGAGCCTCGCCGCCACCGTGCGGCTGTGCTTTGGCGAGATGCTCGAGGCGTACGCGGCCTACCGCGCACTGCTACTGTACGAGGCGGGCACGCTGCCCTCGGTGGCGGCGCCGCCGCGGCAACAGGCCGAATTCGCCCAACTTTGCCACGATTCCTACCTGGCCGCGGTTTGGACGTCGGCGCACGTCGAGTACCTGACCATGGTGCACGAGCTCTACGAGGACCAGTACGCCAAGTCGCACGAGGGCGTCAGAGACACAATGGAACCCGCACCCGCGCGCACGGCGGCGCTCATCGACACGCTCGCCGTGCCGACACCCGAATTGCACTCGGTGGCTTGCGCGGCCAACGTCGTCGACTTGACCGCCCTCTATGAGCGCGTTTCGTGTCCGAGCGCGTGTCCCAAGAATGCCCAAGGCCTTCTCGCCATCTTTGCGCGCGCCACCAATGCCGGAAGTCGGGGGTGGGAGTCGACGCTCACCTCGGCGCTCAAGGATTCGGATGGCGCGGTGCGCGTGTGCACGCACGCCACGGGGGTTGCGCTCACCGGGCTGCACCCGTGCCTCCACCCGGCGGCGCGCCGATCGTGGAAGATGCGTTTTACAGCGGGGCGCTACTGGCGGAGCCAGAGCACCAATGCCTTCAAGGACCTCGCCAAGCGGTCCCCCAATGCCGTCAAAGAGGTCATGCGACTGCACCTGGCCGCCCTGCTAAACGAGGACGCGGCCACCCTCGAGGCATTGGCGGCGGCCAGGCAGCCCGCCGGGCAGATGGGCATCCCGCCGCGCTGCGTCGCTCCAGCGTCGCTTCAGGGCAGCATGCACGCCTTTGCGGCCGCGGGCGAGCTGCTCACGGCCGACACCGAGCCGCGCGCAGTGTCCGAGCTCGTGACGTCGCTCCTCGCGGCCGAACCGAGGTCCCGGAAAAAGGCGAGCGCGAGCGCGGCCGTGCGGGCCGCGGCCAGCGCCACCGCGGCAGCGGATCGAGCGCCTCTTGCGGCACAGCTGTTGCTGCTCGGCCCACCGTCGTCGTCGGGAGGCGGAAAGCGACGCGTCAATTCTGCAAGTGTCCATGGCGGCGCGGCGGCGTCCGACACAATCGCCGAGTCTATGCTCACGCTCGCGCGCCTTGCCCCGGGCGGCCAAGCCGCCAACCCGACCATGGCGAGCGCCGCGAGCTGCTCGGCCGTGAGCGTCGTGTCCGGGCTGTTGTCGGCGTGCTTTCGCGCCGAGTTTGTGCCCTTTTGGTTGCACTCGCAAGCACACGGCGTGCGCGCCTCACGCCTGGACAGCGTGCAGTATCGGGCGTTGCACGAGCAAAGTCCGGCGCACCAGCTCTGTGCGCAACTCGATGTGGACGCACGGCTGCGCGCGCAACGGTTGGCGCTCCGCGTACCAAGCTCGTCGCTGCTCACGGTGCAAGAGGCGGCCTCGCTGCTTGGCATCTGCGCGCCCGATTTCTCGTCTGCTACCACCACCAGCACCACCACCACCAGCACCACCACCACCACCACCACCACCACCACCACTTCTGAAGCCGAGACCACCGACGATCTCGTAGACGTTCCAGATGACAGCGCCACTTGTACCACGGCGAGTCGCATCGTACAAGACGCTGAAAAGTTTGTGCTGGCGCTCAAGGCGCGCGATGCCGCACTGCTCATCGAGTTTGCGCGCGCGAGCGCGCTGCGTGCGCACCTGCTCACCTACGACTTGGGACCGCGCACGCGTCGTGCCCAGGCCGTGGCCATCTGCCGCCGGCTGCTGCTGCCGCTGGCCGAGGATGAGAATCCCGAAGACGCGGCCCTGCAGCGGCTGCCGGAGCACTGCACGAGCCTCTTTCTGTGCAGCGAGTGCCGGCGCGTGGCCAATGCGTGCCAAAACTGCGAGGGCAAGGAGCTTGCCTTCAACGAGGTGGGACTCGCCGCCTCCATGCTGCGCGTCGACGGAGCCGTGACCTCGGGCACGATGAAGTGCGCCAAGCGCTCCTCGGCCGCGCTGCGCACGGCCGTGTCCCTCGAGGAAGCAGCCGATGCGCTCGAGGTTGAAAACCTGCCCCACGACGATGCGACTGGCATCCCGGTCGACCTACGACCCTCGAGTGTCGTGCAGGCCGTTGCCGACTCGCGACCCGCCTCGACCAATGCGGCCAAGCTCGTGCGCGAGGCGCCCGCCTCTGAAGTGGCAAAGCTGAGGCGCGACATTAAGAATTGCCAAGACCAGCGCGAGCGCGCCGTGGCGTGCGGCGACGTACCGCTCGTGCGCATCCCCATCCTGGGCCGCGCCATTCGCGTCTTTGGCGAGTGGCAAGCCATATGCGTGTGGTGCGGCTGCCTGGCCAAGATGAAGCCCGACTCGCGCGTTGGTGGTGAGGTCTGCTGCATGCGCTGCGACTTTGGCATGCTGCACGGCAAAGCCGCCGCTGCCGAGGCCATTGCGCTCGCGCCCAAGCCACCGCCGCCCACGTGTCGTTTTTGCAACAAGGCCCAGACGGAAAATGGCACGTCCAAGTGGAAGCAGGTGGCCGCCCCCGCCGACACGGGCGGGCCCAATGCCGCCGTGCCGCCGCCGCTGCGCACGGCGTGGTACTGTCCGGCGCACTGGAGGGCGTGGCTGCCGACGGCGCACCAAAGCATGCAGACGAGCGTCATCTTTGCGCACATTTGCTCCAAGGCGCGGCCAATGTTTGGCGCCGACGGCGACAATGCCGCCACCGACGCCGACGGGCTGGCCGAGCAGCGCGCCGCGGCGACCCCCGTCAAGCCCAAGCGCTCGCGCGCCAAGAAGAGCATCGACAAGAAGCTCAACCAGCAGCGGCGCAGCCGGCAGGCGGTGGCCAACCAGGGACAAAAGATGAATTCGTGAGGAAGAAGAAAAACTGGACACTGTGTCTTGCCATTTTTTTTAAAGAAAAAATTGGACTAAAACAATCGTCCCTAAGAAGAGTGTGCGGGGAGAGGGGTGCGTGTGTGTGCGTGTGTGTGGGAGAAACTCTCGTCGTCAAACGACTACTTGGAGAGGAAATTATAGTCGACGACGAGCGCCGCCGAGAAGGAGTGGACCTTGTGGTCAATCTGGTGCTCGAGGGAGCGCTCCTCGGCCGAGAAGCGGTCGCGGAGCGTCTTGAGCTCGTCGTCGTCGACGGCGGCGGCCAGCTCGGCCTCGACGCGCGCCTTGAGGCCGGCCTTGGCCTCGGACATGAGCTCGGTGCGCACGTCGTGCCACGAGCCAAAGTCGGCGGGGGCAATCGACACCGCCAAATTCGAGAGGTCGCGCACCTTGCTGGTAGCGTACAGGAATGGGGTGTCAGCACATACAGCGGAGACGGGTGGTGGTGGTTTGAATGGGATGGCAGGCGGCGCACATCTGCGACTCGACCTGCGTCTTGACCTGTACGGGAACAAGGAGAATACGTCAGTGCTAGAATCTTGCAGAGGGTGGGTTGAGGGTTTGAGTGTGGCGGCATTGGTGGCGGTACCATGGGCAGGATCGTCTCGCTGCGCACACAAAGCAGGCGCACGCGTGAGTACAGAGTTTGGTGACTGGCCGCTAACTTGCGAATCAGTTCTAGGCGCGGCACTCACTAGAGCGAGCTCGAGATCTTGACAAGTCCCTCGCTGCGCACATGGGCACGGTGTACAAGCTCAGAAACAAGGTGAATGGAAAGTGCAAGGATCAGGGAAAGGCGTGTTAAGGAGCGCGCACGGCATCATGCTGATACCGTCCATCTGGAGGCGCTCGGCGTTCTCGCTGATGGCACTGCGAGCAAACAGGGGCGGGGTGAGCAGAAGGACTCGTGCACGAGTTCAAACGACGCTTGCTCGCCTGACGAGGGGATGGTCCGCAGCGACGAGGCAGAAGCGACGGGCAGTGACTTCGTGGATTCCCTCTGCGAAAGCGATGCAGAGTCAAAGGACTGGTTCTAGATGGTGCTACATTTTGTGAGATGTTCGAATGGAGAAGCGTACTCTCGGAGAGGTTGTCGGCCGTGTAACCCCTGCGAGGACATGGTGCATACGGTTAGCACAGGTGGGATGGGAGTGTGCAGTGTGGGCAGTGGGGTGGTTGGAGCAAGTGCGTCACAAACGGAAACTTGCGCGCAAACTCGTACGCCTGCGAAGAGACAATGAAGGTGTGGTGAGTGTTTGTGTTTGCCATTGGTGTGTGTGTGTGTGTGTGCAGTGGTGTTCAATTTTAAAGCAGTCACCAGCGCCGTGTCATCCTCCTGCAGGGACAGCTCGGTCTGCGAGTTCATCTCGGGCAGCGCTGCGCAAGCACGCGCGCTAACTTGTGTCAGCGTGTATGTCTTGCGAAGAGTGTGGCAGCTGTGTATACGAATGCCCGCATGGGCCGCTACAATGGCGTCGCCCCAAAGGGGTGGATCTACATTCTCCGGTTTCCCAACGGGAAAGTGTACATTGGCCAAACGCGGCGCCTGGAAGACCGGATAAATGAGCATAGGCGGTCGGAATTTCCAACGAAGCTGCAGTCGAGAAGGGTCGATAACAAGACAAAGCTCAAGCATGCCATTCGAAAGTATGGCTGGTCTTCCGTGAAAGTTGAAATTCTCACGAGTGGGTTGGATCCATCCAGCATCGACGCCGAAGAAGTGAGACGGATCAGAGAGTTCAACTCCGTAGAGAAAGGGTACAACACGCTTCCCGGAGGAGAGGTCAAGCCGTGGGATATTCCAGAGGTCGCCGAGCATCTTCGCGCTGTGCACAAAACCGAAGAATACAGAGCCAAGCAGCGTGCGTCATGGAACTCCGAACGCCGTGAGTCTCAGCGTAAATCCAACCAGGATCGACACAAAGCCGACAACGGAGATAAAATACGTTCCATCTTAGCCGATGCACGTTCGAAGCGAACTGCAGAGAGCTTTGCAAGGACCCTCGCAAAGCAGCACGCGAAGAGGGATGCCGCCCTTGCTCTCTTGCCACCACACATTCAGGAAAAGAAACGGCGCGCAGCCCGGAAGGATTCGGAACGCCATGCAAGAAATCGGGCGGCCATGAAGCTTCAAGCTTCCCAAACCGGTGCGTCAACGTCGTCGACGATTGCCGAGGACCCGGACCCAGATTGGTTCTAATGAGCGTGTGTGTCTGTATGTTTGTGCATTGGTTCAAATTGCATTTCTCACTAATGGTGCTGAAGGCCTCTCCGGTCTGCGAAAAGGTGGAATCGTCCACGCCAGTGATGCGCACGCCGAGCGCTGAGACAGACGAGGAGTCAATGTCAGAATGAGAGGGAACAGGTCTTGGTAAAGAGGGAGAGGCGCACCAATCGGGTAGGTGCTCTGCTGCGAGCGGAGCGCCATCTTGTGCAGGACAATCGACTTCAGGTCGCCCTGCTGCTCCGAGGTGCCCTGGAGGTCGACAAACTTGCGCTGCTGAAGAATCGCCTTGGTGGCCTCCGCCGAGGGCGGGCTCCAGGTGGCGCGCGACTTCTTCAGGCACAGGTCGGCGAGCGAGGAGCGGATGTTGATCACGACGGTGCGCTTGAGCGGGTGGTTGGGGTTGGAGGTGTTGAACTCGTTGGCCTGCGCGAGGTGCTGCTCGTTGCCGACGCCGTTGCCAGCGAAGGCGAGCTCGGTGCCGGCCGGGGCCGGGGCCATGAGCTGGCCGTCGGCCGAATGCTGCGCGGCGGTACGCATGACGTCCTGCGGGATTAGCAGGGCCTGCTGCATGCCGGGGGACATTTCCTTCGGGTCGGAACGCACAGACATTTTGCACACAAAAAAACGCTTGGAAGAGGGTTTTACAGTCCTAGGGTTGCACACAAACCTTATCATCTCCAACCAACACGCTCCGACTCACAACGGCACGCCGTGCTCCATGCGCACGCCCTGGCGCGATAACGCGCGGTAGAGCGCGCCCGTTGCGCCCTCGGTGTGCGCATCCTCCGGAATCGGAACCGGGCGCTCCACGTGCACCTCCACGGCCTCGGGTGTGATTGGAGGCGTGGGCGGCGACACGGGCGCGTGCACCTGCCACAACGGCGTCCAGGCGCGATTGCGCAGCGCCCGAATCGCGCCACCGATTCCACGAGGACGCCGGTCGTTGCGTGTCCCAAACTCCTGCCCCGAAACCCTTGTGGACTGGAGCAGTCGGCCCGTTTCCGACTCTCCAGACTTGGCAGTGGCAATCGAGGCCGCGCGGCGGCGGGGCATGCGCATCTTGTTGGGCTGCGACCCGCTGCTCAACGAGGAGAGGATCTTGTCGCCCACGACGGTGCGGCCATTGTTGCCCGAGACGTTGGTCTCGAGTTTGGGATTGCCAGAGGCAAAGGCGGCGGCGGCCGTCGTAGTGTCAAAGCACAGCTGAAAGAAGAAGTTGACCACGGGCAAAAAGGAGAGCAGCACCAAGGCAATGACCAAGATGAAGAGCACGTAGAGCACGCCGCCCAGTTGAGTCTGCGCACGCGCAAACATTCAGGCCATGGACTGGTAATGGTGTGTGTAAAAAAGATTCGATTCGCTGTGATTTCAATGCTGCATAAAATGTGCCCAGCGCTCGCCGTCGTCGACTCGCCCTCGCGTCCCGAACGCGCCGCGTTGAGCACCGCGTCCACTGCCTCGGCCGACCGCAGGATGGCCGCATTGGGCAAGAAGGGGTCCTCGGAGCGCGGGTCGTAGCCAAAGCTCTCGATCTCGCGTGCCGTCATCTGCAAAAATCCATCGCGTGTGCAGTATTCCTCATAGCTGAGCGACTTCAGGTCGACGCCCTCGGTGTTGGTGGTCAGGCGAAAGGTCTGCATCGTTGGAAGCACGAATGGGATTGCTGGCCAGCAAAGCTTCTCCGCCGACGGCCGCAGCACCTTGAGCGCGTCGCCGTCGTCGCCCTGGTCGCCCGCGTCGCCGCCCTGCGTGTCCGAGCGCTGTTGTGTCGGCTTGACAAAGTAGCACCCAATTGTCGACGACAGCAGGTAGCGCAGCGAGGCCTCCCAGAAGCTGACGCGGCTGCCCTCGATGACCGTGCCCGAGGGCAGCACCGTGTCCGAAAAGGCAAAGGGGGCCGAGATGGTGCCCTCCAAGAAGGCCTCGGCGAGGCGACGCAGCTTGCCGTGCTCGCGATCGTCCAAGCGGCGCGCCACGCGTTGTCCCACGTTGCGGTGGTGCCACGGCGGGTCCTCGCCCTTGTGCGCCGTGCGGTGCCACAGCCGGCGCATGGCCTCGCCCACAGCCGAGGGCTTGGTGTACCGCTCGTGGTCGAGCCACTCGATGCCCGTCTTGTGCTTGCGCACCGATTCGGCGTGGGAGGTGCCTGTGCGCCGCGCCTCGAGCCGACGAGCTACGACCTCGCGCAAACGCGAGGCCTCGTCAAAGACCGAGTGCCAGTCGCCGACCATCTCGTGCACCCAGCTGAGCGCGTGCGACTCGGGCAGCTCGAGGATGCGCGGCTCGCTCTCCTCGGGAGGCAGGAAGCCATTGGTGAGGAGAAACCGATGCCGTTGGACCTTGCTGCGCTCGGCCTGCTGCGCCTCCAGGTAGTCGTAGATCTTGTGTGGGTCCACGGGCCGCTCGGAGAGCACACGACGACGGCGCTCGACCCGCTCCTCCTGCGCGTGCCGACGCATAACGCCGCGCTCGCGCACCGCGTCCATGGCCACGGCCGCGCGGTCGCGCAGCCCACCGAGGGACGACATCCCACTGCCAAAGCGGCTCGCGAGCGAGCCCTCCTCCGACTGCAGCGCGAGCAGCGCCGTGAGCGGCGGCATCGTGCGACTTCCGATGTCGTGCAGCGAGTTGAGCGCATCGGGCGTGGGCGGCGTGGGTCGTGGCTGCCCGTGCTGCCGCTCCGCGCGCAGGTGCCGATTCGTGGCGCGCGTGGCCTGCAGGTCGAGCCGCCGGAGTCCGGCGTGCAGGATGCGATGCGAGCGGTGCAGGTGGTGGTGCGCGACGCCCGCCTGCGCGGCGTGGTGGCCCATGTCGCGGCCCTCGTAGTGGCGTTCGGCGAGCTTGCGGCCACGGCCAATCGGGTGCGACATCCACATCATCGCTTCGTCGTCTTCGTCGTACTCTTCCTCGGTGTCGTTTTGCTTCTCCTCCAGCTTGCGGCCAAACGGCTGCTTGGCCTCGGCGCGCCGGCGGCTGGCCTCGAGCTCGGCATTGGCACGCAGTCCGTCTTTGACCTTTTGCTTCTCATAGGGACTGCGCGCCTTGGACCCGCCGCCAGAGGCGCGCTCCGAGAAGAGGCCCATGGCGCGCGCGGTGCCGAGCAGACCATCGGCCATGCCCGAATTGGCCAGCTTGTCCACATGGCCCTGTATCCCCTCCGACGACAGCCCGTGCGCCTTGGTAATGTGGTGCAGCACCGAGCGGCCGAGGCACTCCATGTCCGTGGGCCCCGAATGGTTCTTGGGATGCCGCTGGGTCGTGTCGCGGCACGTCGGGTCGGGGTGCAGCTCGGGCGCGATGACGTCGATGCCCACCTGCAGTCCCGCGCCGCCCATGGTCTTGGCCGCCGGGTGGCCGGCCTCGTGCAGCCGGCGCACGACGGTGGCCGCGCGCTTGCGCGCCGTCTTTTGCGCGTGCATCTCGCAAAAGCGCTGCCCGCACTCTTCGCGCCCGTCGGGCATGCGCGCGCAGCAGCTGTCGCCCAGCGTCTTGCGCACGTGCTCCTCGAGCACGCGTTTGCGGTGCGCGCCCTCGGAGTGGGCGTGCGCCTCGTCGGCGGCGCGTTTGGCCGCCACCTCTTCACGTGCGACCATGCGCGTGAGCATGCGGCCCACGAGGGCAAAGTGTGCGCGGCACGCGTGCGTCGTATTCGGGTGCTGGCAGTCTGCACAGATTTCGCCGCTGTTTCTTGGCCCATTTCCGCCGGCGTCCATCTGCAACCAAAGCTGCGTGGCAATGGCATGCGACGCGAGCGCGGCGGAGCGGTTTTCGGCCATGACAATCATGTAGCACGTGTGCGCAGTTTGGAGCTGCATCGAGTACTCGGTGGCCGTCATCGCGACGGGTTCCTCTTGCTCCTCCATGCGCCGCCCGTTGCTTCCGTAGCCCGAGGGCAAAGCGCGCGTCCACGGGGCCAGCATGCTCGGCGGCCCTACGAGCCGCCCAACCTGCGTGCGGTGCGCGCGCAGCAGCGCCTCGCGCCCGTCGGCGCTCGTAAAGTCGACGACGGCGCCGGCGAGCAGGAGCTCGTTGGCCTCGGCAAGCGCCGCAAGGCGCGACGAGACCGGCATGGCCGTCATGGCGCCCATGTCGACGGCCACCTCGGCGGCCACCTCGCCGAGGCAGGCGGCCGACGAGATGCAGTCGGGCACCGAGCGACTGCTGCGGGCGCCGCCGCCGCCGAGCTTGGCCTCGACGAGCCGCAGCGCGCGCTCGTAGTCGCCAACGCCGCGCAGCGTGGGGTCGCAGCTCGCGCAGATGAGGCCGTCGACGCCCCAATCATTGTCGGAGCACGAGGCGCAGCGCAGCGAGTCCTCGACCAAGACGTAGACCACGGGCTCGATGGTCACCGAGAGCAGCTGCGTCGCCCAGTCGGCGTCGTCCTCGGTGGCCGCCGGCTCGTCGGCGGTGAGCCCCACTTGGCGATTGTAGAGCAGCGACCAATGGTCCCCTCTATGACACCCGAGCTTGCTCGAGAGCCACGAGCACATGGCGTCCAAGGTGACGGCCTGGCCGTGGTAGGCAATGGGCACCTCGGTCTCGCGCGCCTCTGCGAGCGCCACCGCTAGGCCCAGACTGCCCGCGGCGCTGATGCCGTGCGCGCCTGGCGGCGCGCGCCGCGCATAGAGCCAGTCTTCGGGGTGATGGTGCACCTCGAGAGCGTGCCACCAGCCGATGACAGAGTCAAAGGGGGTGTCGGCGCGGTCCTCGGAACCGCGCTCGGTTTGGTCGCCATTGGCGTCTTGGGCGGGCTCCTCGCCAATGCCACGTATCAATTCGGGCGCATCGTGCGTAGCATTCTCCGTGGCGATCTGATCCTGTAGCCGACGGCCGGGCGAGGGCGGTCTGATATACACATCCGAAGGCACGCACATGCACGTGACTCGCGAGTTTGTGTCGCAAAGCGCCTTTGGCATCTCCAAGGTCATGGAC
>Ga0115000_10000689_pt1 | contig 31121 bp, 30 predicted proteins | sample ArcticOcean_MG_C_6_FD_89690 | JGI IMG/M metagenome (GOLD analysis project Ga0115000, IMG submission 89690) | Marine microbial communities from western Arctic Ocean - ArcticOcean_MG_CB8_128 | ecosystem: Environmental > Aquatic > Marine > Oceanic | place: Arctic Ocean: Canada Basin | collected...
AAAGAGATATAGAGAGAAATTATTTCTAGAGATTAATAATATAAGTTTACTAGAGCCTAATAGATATAAAAAATATGGTTTTAATCATGGTGATATACATCCAGAACTGACTATAGCAACAAATTCAATTTTTACCAAAATAAAAAAAGTTATTTGCTCCCTAGACGCGCCTTATAAAAATATTTTATTAGATATTTATGAAACATATGAACAAAAAATTAAGAGTTATCCTGATGATTTAGATGTAAATCATTACAATAAAAAAGGGTCACTTCTTCTAAAAATTTTTAATGCTTTAGAAATAGCTAATAAAAACTATAAGTCTCATATTATAGAAAACAAAAATATAATTTTATCTGGAATCTTACTAAAGTATATTGGTAGAATTAAACAATATGATTATAATATTGTTTTTAAATTATCTGATATTGGACAAACAGAAAATTGTTTTATTTTAAGTAGAGATATATTAAAAAAATATTCTGCAAAATGTAAAAAAAACGAACAAATCTTTATCAATCAATTAGTAGATATTATTTTATACAACCATGAATCTAAAGAAATAACAGTTAAAAATGCTAGTGGTGCAATTGTTTACACAATATTTGAGCTTGAAAAAGCATTAACGGTTTCTACTTTATATAAAAATTAAATATGTTTAAATATATAATATTTTTTATTTTATCTATTTCATTTTCTAAATCACAAAATAATATAAATATTGACAATTTCTATTTTGGTTGTCAATCAAACCCTTTTATTACTTTCGATCATCTTAATAACACCTCTTATGCATTTAATAGATATGCGCCTAATATTCTTGAAGATTATAAAATATTAGATATAAATATTAATGCATCTACTTTGTATCCTATAGGTACATATAATTTTCATCCATTATTTAATAGTACATATGATACGGTTTCATATAGTCAATTTGAACATAATAGAGGTGATTTTGCATATTATGAAAACACAGTTATTATAAGTAATAAAATTGATAGCTCTACCTCTGCTTTTTTACTTTTAAGTGGTAGAAGTCAACCAAGATATTATACCTCTGCCTCAACAGGGAACTCTTTACAGAACTATATATTTAATTTAAAGAAAGAGCTTCATAATTCTCAGCTTAGTTTTTCTATGATGTACCATAAAGAAGATATAGACATTGGTTTTAATCAAGGCCAAATAAACAGAGCTTCTGAATCATACATGTATGGATTTAGTAGTTTTTCTAAATATAAAAAAATAAGTTTAGATGCATCCTTTTCTTCACAAATAAACAGGGGTAATTATTATTTAGAATCAGTTATTGATGATTATTCTGTATGGTCAGATATTGCAATTAACTATGGTTATAATAAATACTTAACATTTATCTTTAAAAATAAATATAAAAAAAATGATATTGAAACATCTATTTATAAAAATAATATCAATTATATTGATAATGGATTCTTTACTAGAATTAATTATAAACGATCTGAAATTGACATCTCTATTCATAGCATTTTAACAAGTGAAATATCTCATAGCATTTATTCAAACAAAAAAATAAATTTTAAAGTATTCTACAATTTTGGAGAAAAGACAAATTTTTCAATAAATAAAAAAACATTATTATTCTTTAATAGAAACAATACGGAAGAAATTCAGAACGAAACTAATATTAATGAAGTAGATATTTTTGATATGTACTCATTTAAAATTGAAAATAAATCTGATCTGTTTTTATTGAGCTTGGAGCCATTTTATATCTCTAATAATTATGCTTATAATAAAATAAATAATAATTATGTCAAGGCTAATATTAATGGATTTATTTTTGATACAAAAATAAAAAATAAGTATATTTTGTTAGAGCTTAATAGCGGTTTCTATAAAGACGAATCTAAAAATAATAATTTTTCTATTAATTCTTATATTAATTATGGAATAGTCTATTCACCTTATAAAAATAAGTATAAATATAGACCTTTTATTGGTATTAATGGGAATTATGCAAGTTTTAAAGATGGACTAAGAATTGAACCGTATTCGAACTCATTTGAATATATAGATGATAGTTCAGATACTCATTTAATCAATTTTCAAATAGGGCTAATCTTAGACCAATTTAAAATAACATACACATATATGAATATTAATAAGTCTGATGTTTCCTTTTCTAATAATTCTTATGGATTTTTAGATACTTTTTCGAGACTCCAAATCAATTGGAATTTTTTAGATTAAAAAGCAAAATATATATATATATAATAATATTTTTAGTTTAAATTAGGCTTGTAATTTTAGGTATTTAAATGAAAAAATGGAGTAAAAATGAGTGAACACACCTTAGATGTGACGAGTGAAAATTTTGACGAAAAAGTTATTAAATCAAATCTGCCTGTAGTTGTTGATTTTTGGGCAGAGTGGTGTGGTCCATGTAAAATGTTAACCCCGACAATTGAAAAAATTGCTGAGGATTACAAAGGAAAAGCATTGGTTGTTAAAGTGAACGTAGATAATGACGCGCCACTTGCAGCTAATTATAATGTTAGAGGTATTCCAAATTTACTAATTTTTCATTCTGGAAAAGTACAAGAGTCCTTAGTAGGGAATGTACCTGAAAAACAAATAACTGATATTCTTAATAAGTTTATATAATATAATGATACATCAATTAATTATTGTAGGTTCAGGTCCAGCGGGTTTAACAGCGGCTATTTATGCTGCTAGAGCAAATTTAAAGCCCCTGGTTTTTGAAGGAATACAGCCTGGCGGACAATTAACTATTACTACAGATGTTGAAAACTATCCAGGGTTTCCAGATGGAATTATGGGCCCAGAGTTAATGGATTCTTTTAGAAAACAAGCTCAACGCTTTGGTGCAGAAACTTTTTATAAAAATGTTGATAAAATTGATTTATCACAAAAGCCATTCAAACTAACTATTGGTACTGAAACCTTCTTAACTGAAACTGTTATAATAGCGACAGGTGCATCAGCTAAGCTCTTAGGTCTTGAATCAGAAACTAAGCTTATGGGGTACGGTGTTTCAGCTTGTGCTACATGTGATGGTTTCTTTTTTAAAGATAAAGAAGTGGTAGTGGTTGGTGGCGGAGACTCTGCAATGGAAGAAGCAATGTTTTTGACAAAATTTGCTAGTAAGGTAACAATAATTCATAGAAGAGATGAATTCAGAGCTTCAAAAATCATGCAAGAGAGAGTATTTAAACACTCTAAAATTGAAGTTCTTTGGAATCATGAAGTTATTGATATGATTGGTGAGCCTAAAGAAGGTGGTCTTACAAAAGCAATTTTGAAAGATACAAATGGTAATGAGGTAGAATTTAAATGTGATGGTTTATTTTTAGGGATTGGGCACAGTCCTAATTCTGTTTTCTTAGAAAAGCAGTTAAATACTGATGATAAGGGATATATTATTACAGAGTCTGATTCTACAAAAACTTCTATAGGTGGTGTATTTGCTTGTGGTGATATTCAAGATACTATCTACAAACAAGCCATTACAGCCGCAGGTTCTGGTTGTATGGCAGCAATTGAAGTAGAGAAATTCTTAGAAGAAAACGAGTAATTTTATTATTTAATTTTTAAGTTTATTTGTAGTCTAATTTTATATAACTATTATAATAGGATTATTAATGAAGCTTTTAATTATAAGCGCAGGACCAGGACTAGATGATGTCACTTCAGCTTGTGGTGAAGCCACAGATTGGTTTGCTGGACATATTAAAAATCCAAACATTATAATCTCAATAAATAACATATATAAAAATGAAGACTTTGATGAATCTGAATACGATGCATGGATTATTACTGGTAGCGCTTCGTCTGTTATGAGTAAAGAAAATTGGATAATTAAGTTAGAAAAAAAAATACGATATGCATATAAAAAAAATATTCCAATATTAGGTGTTTGCTTTGGTCACCAAATAATCAGCTCTGCTTTAGGAGGTGAAGTTATAAGAAATGACAAGGGTTGGGAATTAGGTTCTTATAAACTAAAAATTAATAAAGAAGGACAAATTAATTCGATCTTTAAGGATGTATTAATAGAAGACTATTTTTATTTTTCTCATCAAGATATTGTAACAAAAATACCTTCTGAAGGTAAAGAGTTAGCAAGAAATAATATGGGGCTTCAATCCTTTTCTATTGGTAACAATATATTTGGTGTTCAGTTCCATCCAGAATTCTCAGCTAACATTATCAAAAAGTATGTTGAGGTAAGACTTAACAGTGGTGTTGTCTTTAAAAATAATAACATATATGAATCTCAAAGTTCTTATAATGTTATATCAAACTTTATAAATATTGCAAAGGAGTTTTAAATGCAAAAATCTATATTCTCTATTAAAAAATTAAGTTACTCAATTAATAATACTAAAATTTTAAATATAAATAATTTTGACTTACACAGAGGAGCAATGTATTTATTTACAGGATTTATTGGTTCTGGAAAGTCTACTTTAATGCACGTTCTTGCAAAAGATAAGCAAATTCAAAACGGAAATGTATTGTACGAAAATGAAAACTTAGAAAATATTAGCAAAGATAAGTATGACAATGATGTAGTTTTTCTTAATCAATCAAATAATAGGCCATGGTTTGGTATAACTGTTAAAAATTATATGATGAAAAAAATTAAAAATGAGGCTAAATCAAAAAATCATGCAAAATCATTTGATAAAATATGTAACTCTATGAAAATATCTAAATTCCTTTTAGATAAAAATATAAAAGTTATTTCTGAAGGTGAATTTAGATGGATAAAATTAGCTATTTGTATTTCTCTTGATAGTAAAGTATTAATTGTTGATTATATAGATAAAAATCTTGACTATAATAAAAGTACTATTTTAAATAGAGTGCTAAAAAGAAAGACCAGTTATGATGGGGTAACAATTATTGCTTCAACATATAATCCAGATTTTTTTAAATTATCTGCATCAGTTATTATTAAGATGGACAAAGGTAGAATACTTCAAGTTAGATCCTCTCACAAAAGACCAACGGTCTCTAAAAAAAACTAAATAGAATTTTACATTGATATTATTTATAAATTAGTCCTATATTAAACCGACTAGTCGGTATGTAAATAATGGAAATACAGAATAAAATAGACAGAAAAAAACAAATTCTAGAAGCGGCCCTAAAAATATTTATAAAAAAGGGCTACGCTAAAACTACTATGGATGACATAGTTATTCTTTCTGGCTTAAGTAAAGGTGCTTTATATCATTATTACAAAAGTAAAAAAGATTTATTTCTGGATTTGATTGATCATTGGGAAGTTTATACTTTTAAAAACTTTTATAAAAAATCCTCTAAATCTAATTCTGCTAGCGATACAATAAGGTTGTTTGGTCATAATGTTTTAAAGACTTTAAAGGATAAGAAAATTGCATATTTAGCTGAGGTAGAGTTCTTATCATTATCAAACCACGATATAGATATTAAGCATAGAACTCAATTACTATATGATAAGCTACTTAATTTGTTTGAAAAAGTTGTAAATAAAGGAATTAAACAAAAAGAGTTTAAAGATTTAGATGTAAGGACTACAGCTATGTTTATTATAGCCGTATTTCAAGGTATAAATTGGTTTGCTATTTTTGAAGAAAACTCTGTTTCAGCAGAAAACTATATTGAAAATTCGATTGATTTGATAATTAATTCAATCTCTAAATAAAGGTTAAAAAATGGAAGATACTTTTAATAAAAATGTTTTATATACAGCAAAGGATTTAATAGGTAAAGGAGGTATTTTTTTAATACTGAGCTCACAAGAATCCACTGTCTTCTGTAGAGAAAAATTTAACGAAGAACAAATAATGATCGCTAGTTCAGCAAAAGGTTTTGCTAATAGTCAGATTAAACCTTTTAGCAAAAAATTAAACACAGAATTAGATGAGCCTTTAAATAGAGAATTTTTCCTTAAAATGGGAGAGTTAGGTTTTCTAGGTGTTGATATACCGGAAAAATTTGGAGGACTACAGTTAGATAAGACGACAGCGTCAATAATTGTTGATTCATTATCTAACTGCGAAAGTGCATCTTTTATGGTTACAACTTCTGCCCACACAGGTATTGGTACTTTACCTATTATATGGTACGGAAATGATTCACAGAAAGAAAAATATTTACCAAAAATGGCATCTGGTGAATTTATAGGATGCTTTGCTTTAACGGAAGCAGGTGCTGGCTCAGATGTTTTATCAGCAAGTACGACAGCAAAACTAAATGAAGAAAAAACACACTATATAATAAATGGTCAAAAAATATATATAACAAATGGATCCTGGGCTGACGTATGTATTGTTTTTGCTATGGTGAATAATAAATACACTGCATTTATTGTTGACAAAGATTGCAAGGGCTTAGTTAAGGGAGCGGAAGAGAAAAAATTAGGCATTAAAGGGTCGTCTACAGCAACATTATACTTTGAAAATTGTGAAGTACCTGTTTCTAATATGCTAGGTAAAGTAGGAGATGGAGGGCCAATTGCTTTTAATGTTTTATATCCTGGGAGATACAAGTTAGGTGTGACTACCTGTGCTGGAGCTAAATATATATTAAATGGCGCCTTAGACTTTGCTTTTGAAAGAGAGCAATTTTCAAGGTCAATTAGTAATTTTGATATGATAAAAAATAAATTTGCAAATATGGTAGTGATGTCTTGGGAGTCTGATAGTATTAATTATATGACAACAGGATCAATTGATCAAGGAATAAAACAAATTAATTCTGAAGATGAGACATATTACGCTGGTGTACAAAAAATTATTGAAGACCACTCTATAGAATCATCTATTTGTAAGATTGTTGGTTCAGAAGCTCTTGCTTATGCAGTAGATGAAGGTGTGCAAATTATGGGAGGAGCAGGCTTTATTGAAGAATATTCAATGGCAGGTGCATATAGAGATGAGAGGATAAACCGTATTTTTGAAGGAACCAATGAAATAAATAGAATGATAATTGGGGGATATATACTTAAAAAATCAATTTTGGAAGAAATTCCAATTCGATTAGCTATTCAAGAAAGATTAGAAAACTGGTTAGTTGATTCCAAAGATAAATCTTTTAATATCGTAGAGTTTTGTCGTTCTTTAATCTTAAATATAACAAATCATTTAATATTAGAATATGGACAAGATTTAAAGAACAATCAGTGGATATTAGAACCTTTTGCTGATATGGGTATATCATTCTGTATAGTAGATACATGCTTTAAAAGATTTTCAGCATTAGAAGAAGGTCTACATAAGGATAATACATTTAAAGTATTTAAACTTACATTAGCTAATCATTATTCTCGTATGATAAATAATTCAGAGCTTATTTTAAACTATACTAAAAACAAACAAATGAAGAAGAAAATAAAAGATTGCGTAGAGAAATTAAATTACACTCCTAATCCTATTGAGTATAAGCAAGACATAGTTGAAGATTTATATAAACATAAAAAATATTACTTAGATTAAAGGAGTATTGATGAATAACAGATTTACAGTTATAATAGATGGTGTAAGAAGTCCTATTGGTTTAAAAAATGGAAAGATGGTAGGCTTGAGGTCTGATGATTTAACAGCTCAAACAATTAAAGCTTTACTTAAGAGAAACCCATCTATAAACAAAGAAAATATAGAAGATATAGTTCTTGGTTGTGCTTTTCCTGAAGGTCCTCAAGGCATGTTAATGGCTAAAGGAGTTAGTATTTTAGCGGGACTTCCTAACACAACCGCTGGTAAGGTTGTAAATAGATTTTGCGGTTCTTCAATGGACTCTGTACATCAACTAAGTCAAGCTATAGATTGTGGTGACATTAAGTCAGGTATTGCATGTGGAGCTGAAGATATGTTTAGTGTTCCTATGGGCGGATTCAGTCCTAGTTTTCATCCAGAATTATATGAAAAAGATTATTATATGGGTATGGGAGAAACTGCAGAAAACTTAGCTAAAGAACTCTCTATATCAAGAGAAGAACAAGAAATGTTTGCTATTAATTCTCACAAAAAAGCATTAAATGCAATTAATATTGGTAATTTTAATAAAGAAATAATACCGATAGAATTTAATGGTAATACTATTACTGTAGATGAAGGTCCCAGAGAGCCTAACCTTGAGAAAATTAAATCACTAGACCCAGCATTTGATGCGGAAGGTTCAATTACGGCAGCGACATCAAGCCCAATATCAATTGGTTCCTCAGCTATTTTGCTTACAAGTAATAAAGTCGCAGAAGAATCAGGAATTAAGCCAGAATTTAAAATTCTATCAAGGTCTATTGCAGGAGTAGATTGGACAAAGATGGGTATGGGTCCAATCCCAGCTACAGAGAAAGCACTTAGAAATGCGAAGCTTTCTATTAATCAAATTGATGTAATTGAATTAAATGAAGCTTTTGCAGCTCAGTCTCTTTACGTCATTAAGAAAGCTCAATGGGATATAAATAAGATAAATTTAAATGGAGGAGCTATAGCTCTAGGTCACCCATTAGGTTGTTCTGGTTCAAGGATTATAGTTTCATTAATGAATACTATGAGGCAAGAAGACGCCCAATATGGTTTAGCAACTATGTGCATAGGAACTGGGCAAGGTATTGCAACTATTATTGAAAGATTAAAATAATAAAAAAAATTAGAACTAGGAGTTTTAAAAAATGACAAAAATTAATACTGTTGCTGTTTTAGGTACTGGAGTTATGGGTGCTCAAATAGCAGCCCATTGTGCAAATGCTGGACTAAAAGTTTTTGCATTTGATATGGATCAAACTATATCAGATAAAGGTATACAAGATTCCTTGAAGATTAAGCCTAAAGCATTTTATGATAAAAAAAATATTGATTTAATAAAGGCCTGCAATTATAATGATGATTTAGCAAAACTTAATGAATGTGATTGGATAATAGAAGTTATTGCTGAAAGATTAGAATGGAAAAAAGATTTATATAAAAAAATCACTCCTTACATTAAAGGTAAGATTTTAACATCTAATACGTCAGGAATTTCTCTAATTGAACTATCAGAAGATATGGAAATAGAAATAAAAAAGAATTTTTTTATAACTCACTTCTTTAATCCGCCAAGATACATGAAATTAGTTGAGTTTGTTTATTCAAATCATAATGATTCTGATATCATTAAAGATATGGCATCATTTATTGAGAACACGTTAGGTAAAGGTGTGGTATATGCTAAAGATACTCCTAATTTTATTGCTAATAGGATTGGTGTTTATGGAATGATGGTTACTGTAAATGAAGCAATTAATAAGAAGATTAATATTGCAGATGTAGATGCTCTAACAGGCACTTTAATAGGTAGACCAAAAAGTGCAACTTTCAGAACAGCTGATGTTGTCGGTTTAGATGTAATGAAATTCGTTGCAGATACAGCTTACAATAAATGTCTTAATGATGTAAATAGAGAACAATATATACTCCCTAAACAAATCACTAAACTTATTGATGATGGATGTTTAGGACAAAAAAGTGGTTCAGGTTTTTATAAAAAAATTGATAAAGGTGTAATACACGCATTAGATCTTCAAACAATGAATTATGAGCCAATAAAGAAAAAAAGATTTAAAGCTATATCTATGGCAAAAGAGCAAAATACATTAGAAGGAAGATTAAAGGCTTCTATATTCTGTGATGATGAAGCAGGAGATTTTTTATGGTCAATAACCTCAAAGTCTTTTGTTTATTGCGCGGAACTATTAGGTGAGATATCAGATGATATAGTAAATATTGATAATGCTATGTGTTGGGGGTTTGCTTGGGAAAAAGGTCCATTTAAAATGTGGGATATACTTGGTTTTAATAAAGTTCTAAACAAAATGAAAGAATCAGGCTTAATTATTCCAGAATGGATTTTAAATATGAAAATAAATGGATTCTCTTCATTTTATAAACTTATAAATGGAGAACATTTTTATTATGATAAAGAATCAAAAAATTATAAGAAAATTAAATTAGACTCAAATAGAGTTTCTTTTTCTATTTATAAAAATAATAATAAAACTATTTATAAAGATTGGTCTGCATCAATGGTTGATATAGGTGATGGAGTATTAGGTGTAGAGTTACACTCTGTACTTAAAGCTGATTTTAATCCATTAGATGGTTCAATCGTAAGTACGCTTGATAAAGCTGTAAAATGGGTTAAAGAAAATAATTATAAAGGTATTGTTATATCAGGAGATGGGCCTAATTTTTCAGCGGGTGCAAATTTAAATTTAATTTTAAATGCAGCATATAGAAAAGAGTGGGATTTAATAAATATAATGACTAAAACTATGCAGGATACTTTTCAATCTCTTAGGTTTGCTCCTTTTCCTGTTGTAGCTGCACCTTATGGTTTTGTCCTAGGTGGAGGTTATGAAATCTGTGGTTCTTGTGATAGAATAGTTGCAGCAGCAGAGTCATATATTGGTCTAGTGGAAGTTGGTATGGGTATAATTCCTGGCGCAGGAGGTAATTTGAGGATGTTAAGTAATGTCTCAGCTAATATTAAAACTATGATGCCTGGATCATTCCCTATAGTACAAAAAGTTTTTGAAACTGTAGGTTTTGCAAAAGTAGCTACATCAGCTAAAGAAGCTGTTAAATTATCTTATCTAAGGAAAAATGATAAATTTATACTTAATAGAGCCAATTTATTGCATGAAGCAAAAAATGAAGTAATAATAATGTCTGAAAATTATACGTCTCCGAAAGTAGAAAAATTTAAATTACCTGGTGCAAGTGGAAGGCTTGTCGTTGATTCATCAATAAAGGGTTTTGTTAAATCTAAAAAAATAAGTGAACATGATGCGGTAGTAGCTAGAAAATTAGCGCATGTATTAACTGGTGGCGATAAAGGTGGACCGTTTTCACCAGTAAATGAACAATATCTTCTTGATATCGAAAGAGAAGCCTTTATTAGTTTGTGCGGTGAGAAAAAAACAATCGATCGTATTGAATATTTTTTGAAAAAAGGTAAACCATTAAGAAACTAAAATAAAGAAAGGGTTTTTTTTGAGTAGACTTATATTGTTTTATTTCCCATTTTATGGATTAATTATATTTTTTCTATCAAACATTATAGCAATGTATTTTTATCCAGGAGGTTCAATTTCAAATCATGAATCTTTAGGATATGATTTTTTTAGAAACTTCTTAAGTCAGCTAGGAAGAGTCAATTCATATTTAATTTCTTCAGATGGATCACAGGTAAGTAATATTCTATCATTTAGAATATGGAGTACAGGAATGGCAGTAACGGGTTTGATATTTTTTATATATTATATATACCTACCTTCATTTTTTAATAATAAAAAGATAGCAATAGTAGGTTCATTTTTAGCAACTATAAGTTGTATATGCTTTATATTTACAGGTCTAACACCAGGAGATGTTGTTATTCATTTAACCGATAGGAATAATAATATTTTAAATATTATAGATATGTATAAACTTCACATTTTTTTTGCAAATAATATTTTTTATTTTGCTTTTCCTTCAGCACTCTGCTATAGTTATCTGATTTTTTATTCTAAAAAAATCAACAAATTGTATGGATTAGGCTATTATATATTTTCATTTTTAATATTCATTTATATTATAATTTTAATTTATGGACCAAGTCCATTTGAATCTGAAATAGGATTAATTATACAAGCTACTTCTCAAAAGATTATTGCTATTTCTTGGGTTCTTTCAACTTTTATTTTATCGATAGGCATGAAAAAGATATATAATGATTAATGAAAAAATATTTAATAAAATTAAATCTTTAAATGACCCCTTATTATATAAAACAGTTAAGCAGTTAAATCGCGAGTTAAAAGAAGAGTCATTATCATTTTTAGGAAAAATAGTTGTAAAAAAGATTATTAACAATTCTATTCGATTAAGAAAAAAATATAATAATTATCTAGCTAATAATCCTGCTATAAAATTTTCTAAAATAAATAAGCCAATTTTTGTTATAGGCCTACCCAGGTCAGGCACCACTTATCTTCATAATCTATTAATTAAAACTTTTAATAGAGATGGATTAAAATTGTGGGAGTTAAGTGAACCTTTTCCGATCCTTAAAAATAAATTTTTAGACATTAAATTAAGAAAATTTAAAACTTATTTATTATATCTAATTTATAGAATCGCTACACCAAAAATACAGCTTATGCATCCTGTATCAATTTATAGTTATGAAGAATGTTGGCATCTTTTTAAATCGTCTTTAAATATTTTTAATATAGACTTTCAGTTTAATCTTACAAATTTTGGTCTATGGATAAAAAAAAATACAATTACTCAAGCATATACAGAATATAAAATTATATTAAACATTATTAGTCAATTACAAATGAAAAAAGATTTAGTTTTAAAATGTCCAGACCATATTTATTTTTATGAAAATATAAAAAGTAATTTTCCAGATTCTTATATTATTTGGATACATCGAGATCCTTTAAAAACAATTGCATCCTATGCAAGCATGATGTTTGAGGCACAAAGATTTTTTTTAAAGAAAACTTCTAAAAAATTAGTTGGAGAATTAGTCTATAATCGATTTTACTTAATGATTAATGAAGGTCTTAAAATTAGACAAGAAAATAATATAAATGTAATTGATGTAAATTATAATGATTTAAAGGAAAATCCAGATGAGTTAATGATTGCAATTTCAAAAAAAATCAATTTAAAAATTAATAAATCTAATTACTCTACAAATATAAAAACGTTTAAAAGTCTAAAAAATAAACATAAATATAAATTTGAAGAATTTGACTTAAATAAGGAAAAAATATACAAAAAATTTGATTATTATATAAACAGGTATAATATTATGAAAGAGTATTAATATTTTCTATTAGAAAAGATGCTTTTAGCTACATGTTTTGCAATATTTGGATTTTCTTTTAATCTCCTAATTGAGTACTCATACCATTCTGGACCGTATGGTAGATAAACTCTAACCTTATAATTGTTTTTTAGATGTTTTTGTAGCCATCCTTTCATAGGGACACCATACAATACTTGAAATTCGAACTTATTTTTAGAAACATTATACTTATCGATTAATTTATAAATTTCATCTATTAAAAATAAATCATGTGTAGCAAAGCATATATAGCTATTCCTTTTAAAGGCAAGTTCAACAATTTTTAAATAATTTTTATTTATATCGATATATTCTTTATAAGCCACTCCAGGGCTTTCATTATATATTCCCTTACAAAGTCTAAAATTTGTTTTATCATTTAAAAAATATGATAAATCGGAGTATGTTCTTTTTAAATAAGCTTGAAAAACAGTCCCCATATTCTCATATTTTTTATTTAATTCTTTAATGATATTAATAGTGTTGTCTGTTGTAGAAGAATTTTCCATATCAAATCTAATAAAGTTATCATTTTTTAATGCATATAAGACTAATTTTTCAGCATTAGTACTAAAAGTATTAAGATCTATATCTAAACCTATATGCGTGGGTTTAACTGATATGTTTGCTATTAAATCTTGCTCTTTAACACTTTTTAATAGGTTTAAATATGTTTCAGTAATTTTATTGACAGTATTTTTATCAGATGTATGCTCTCCAAGCAAGTCAATTGTCACTTCATAATCCTTATTATTAAGAAATCTAGTCTTGTCAAGTACGTCTTGAGGCTTAATTCCAGCAACATAGTTATCAGCTATTAGTTTAACTACCTTTTTAGGTAATAGAGGTATAGTCTTTATAATAATATTATTTATGATGTTCATGGTAAATAAAATTACATAATTATGTTTAATAAATATAATATAAAGAAATTTTTTTTTAAAAATAATGAAGATAATCATTGCCTTACATTTCAATAAAAAGGTAAATTTGTGGCATGTCTACGTACAATAAAATGAGATTCTAAATGTATCAAGATTTTTTACCTGTTGCCATATTTATAGTTCTTGGGATTATTCTTTTGGTTGCCCCTCTAATTATTCAAGCTTTGATTTCACCTAGGTTTAACAAAGGTGGTGATAAACTGGATATTTATGAATGTGGTGAAACACCTGAAGGTAGTGCTTGGGTGCAATTCAATATACGTTTCTACATAATCGCTCTTATTTTTATAATTTTTGACGTTGAAGTGGTCTTCTTATTTCCATGGGCAGTAGTTTTTAAGGAAATTGGCTTTCTAGCTTTTGTAGAGGTAATGCTGTTCTTAAGTATATTAATAGTTGGTTTTATTTATGTTTGGATGAAAGGTGATTTAGATTGGGTTAAAATGAAACTGAAATATGCTTCAGGTAGATATGCACATTTAAAAACTGAAGAAAAAGGTTAAAAATGAAATTTAAAGAAATATCAGCACTTAATAAGTTTAATAAAGATAATATTGTTGTAGAAAAACTAGATACATTAATTAATTGGTCTAGATCAAATTCTCAGTGGTATTTTCAGTTTGGGCTCGCATGCTGTGCAATAGAAATGATGGCAGCTGCAGGACCGAGACATGATTTAGATAGATTTGGAGCAATTCCACGAGCATCTCCTAGACAATCTGATGTTATGATTGTTGCTGGAACGGTAACATTAAAGATGGCAGAAAGAGTAAAGCGACTTTATGAGCAGATGTCAGACCCTAAGTATGTAATCTCTATGGGTAGCTGTTCAAATAGTGGTGGACCCTATTGGCAGCATGGTTATCATGTTTTAAAAGGTGTAGACTTAGTTGTTCCTGTAGATATTTATGTTCCAGGTTGCCCTCCAAGACCAGAGGCTCTTATTCAAGGACTTTTAGAATTACAAAATAAAATTAGAACAGAGTCTACATTAGGTAAGGTTGAATAGCTATGGATAATACAAAATTAGATATTAATCAAATCTTTGAAATAATTAAAGTAGATTTTTCTGAATTAATTGATTTTACTGAAGGAGATAACTTTATACTTGTTTCTCATACAAAATGGTATGAAATTGCTAAATTTATTAAAAATGACAGTAGATTGCTATTTGATTATTTAATGTGTATTACTTCGTACGACAAAGAAGACAAGATTACTTATGGGCTAGCATTTAATTTTAAGTCCACAATTAACCATAGTTATTTAGAAATTAGAATTGAAGTTTGCGATGAAGATTCCGTGCCTAGTGTAACTGACCTTTGGGGCTCAGCTAATTGGCATGAAAGAGGAGCCTTTGATATGATGGGTATAAAATTTGAAAATCATCCAAATTTTAAAAGAATACTTTTGCCAGATGATTGGCCAGGGTATCCTTTAAGAAAAGATTTTGAAACACCTGAATATTATAGAGGTATGTTAGTACCTAAAGATAAAACTTATTGGGAATAATGAGCAATCAAGACAAAAGTATAATAAAAGCAGAAGAAATGGTCCTAAATATGGGTCCTCAACACCCTAGTACTCATGGAGTTTTAAGGCTAAAAATCCATACTGATGGCGAGGTTGTAAGTAAAATTGAGCCTATAATGGGATATTTGCACAGATGTTTTGAGAAGCATTGTGAAAACTTATCTTATGAGCAGATTGTACCTTATACAGACAGATGTGATTACTTAGCTTCTATGCATATGAATCATTCTTATGCTATAGCAGTAGAAAAATTATTAGAAATAGAAATTCCTGAAAGAGTTGAATATATACGTATTATTGTTGCAGAGCTACAAAGGATTGCGAGTCATTTAGTGGCCATAGGAGCGTTTGGTTTAGATGTGGGCGCAATTACTCCTTTTACTTGGGCCTTAAGAGATAGAGAGAGAATTCTAGATTTATTTGAGATGCTTTGTGGCGCAAGGTTACTTTATAACTATATTTGGCCAGGTGGAGTTTCTCATGATCTTGCTCCTAAATTTGTTCATCATACAAATGAATTTCTAGATTATTTCGAACCAATGATTAAAGAGTATGATCAGATACTTAGTGGAAATATAATATTTGTTGAAAGGACTGCTGATGTTGGAATTATAACTCCTGAAGTTGGTATAAATTTTGGAGTCACTGGACCTTCACTTAGGGGCAGCGGGATACCTCACGACTTAAGAAAAGATGAGCCCTATTCTATATACGATAAATTTGATTTTGATGTCCCTGTTGGAAAAGGTATGATGGGTTCTGTTGGAGATTGTTGGGATAGATACTGGGTAAGAATGAGAGAAATGGAAGAAAGTATCAAAATTTTAAGGCAAGCGCTAGGAAGGATACCTTCCGGCGATGTTCATTCTGCTATACCAAAAAAAGTTCGTCCATCAAAAGGTGAAATTTACTCTAGATATGAAACTGCAAGAGGTGATGTAGGTTTTTATATAAGAAGTGGTGGTAAAAATATTCCACAGAGACTTAAAATGAGGTCACCAGCTTTTTGTAATTTATCCGTATTTAGCGAAATATCAGAAGGATGGATGATGTCTGATGTTATTACTATTCTTGGTAGTTTAGATATTGTTCTTGGAGAAATTGATAGATGACATCTTCGATAGACACTTTATTGTTATCTTTTAGTCCTTTGAATTTACCATATAGTGTTGCAGTAGTAATATCAATTCTAATAAATGGAGTTTTTATATTTTTATTAATGGCACTATTTGCTACTGTAGCAGTTTATTTTGAACGTAAAGTTTCAGCGTTTATGCAGGACAGGCTTGGGCCTATGGAAGCTGGAATATTTGGATTTAAAGGTGGAAAAAAGTTCTGGGGTGGTATTGGTCAAACAATAGCTGATGCTATAAAATTACTAACAACAGAAGATATACTCCCAAACGATGCTGATAAAAAATTAATGATAATTGCCCCATTTATAATATTTATGGGTGCTCTATTAACATTTATAGGTATTCCATTTTCAGATGGAATTATTATATCTAATTTTAACATAGGTGTATTCTATGTTATGGCAATGAGCTCTGTAGGAGTTATAGGTATTATTTTAGCTGGTTGGGCTTCTAATAATAAATGGAGTTTATATGGAGCCATGAGGTCAGCTGCTCAAATAATTAGTTACGAGATACCCCTTGGTCTATCAATTTTACTTCCAGTTTTAGTTGTTGGAAGTTTAGAGATTGGAGATATAGTTGGTTGGCAGGCACAGCATAGGTGGTTTATATTTCATAGCCCTTTTATGTTTATTGCTTTTTTTATATTTTTTGTATCAGGTTTAGCTGAGACTAATAGAACGCCATTCGATATACCAGAGGCAGAATCAGAATTGGTTGCTGGATGGATGACTGAATATTCTGGATTTAGATGGGCAATTTTCTTTTTAAGTGAATACGCAAATATGTTAATTGTTAGCATTATATCTTCAGTTTTATTTCTTGGTGGATGGCTGTCTCCTATGAGAATTTTCAATATTTTTCCTCAATCATGGCTATTTTTTGATGGTGTAGTGTGGGGTATTTTTTGGTTATTTACAAAAGCATTATTTTTAGTATTTGTTATGATGTGGTTTAGATGGACTTTTCCTAGACTTAGGGTTGACCAATTAATGCATTTATGTTGGAAAGTCTTTATACCATTTGCGCTAGCAAATTTATTTTTTGTATCAATATGGGAGCTAATTTTTTCATGAGCGATAATATAATATCATATTTCAATAATATTTCAAATGGCATAAAATCTTTAATTTCAGGTTTGTCATTAACTTGGGAGCATATGGTTAATAAAGAAGAAAGAGTGGCAACATTACAATATCCCCATGAAAAATTTCCTGTACCTGAAAAAAATATTGGTTTTGAGCAATCTGAGTATAACGTTATAAGATCTAGATTACATGTAGATATTGATGATTGTATCGGCTGTCTTCAATGTGAAAGAGCTTGTCCAGTAGATTGTATTAAAATTGATACTATTAAGCCTCCTAAAGGAAATGAATTTGAGTGTGGAACAACATCTAATGATACCAAGAAAAAAATGATTGTACCAAGATTCACTATAGATATGTCTGAGTGTATGTATTGTAATCTATGTGTCTATCCTTGCCCAGAAGAGTGTATTTATATGGTAGGTGGCCCAAATGAGTCTAAACATGAGATAGATTATGAGTTTAGTCAGTATAAAAGAGATGGAATGATATTTGAATTTTCTAATGTAACAAAAGAGGATATTGTTAACATTGGTGGCGAATCATATTTAGAACAAAAAAAAATGAAACAAGAAAAAGTTATCGAAGGTGAGAGATTATTAGGAATAAAAGAAAAAGCTCCTTTAAAAAAAGTTATTATAAATCCTGTCAGCGTAGTTCCTACAACAGCAACTGCAGTACAGCAGGTATCAAACTTTAGTCCTAAATCTTTAAGTGAAATTGAAGATCCTGTAATAAGAGGTACAGCTAAAAAAATATTTATGGCATCAAAAAAAGCTGGTGATGATGATAATACTAAGATTGATAAGATAATTGAAGGCATAAAAGAATTAGATGGATTTACTGCTGAGCTAGAACAGAAGTTACTTAGTTTAAAAATGACAGCTGCACCAGAAGTGGTAGCGGCAGTGCCTACTTTAGACTCGGCTATAATAGAAGAAAATGAAACTGCTCCTATTTCTAAACCTATTCTAGAATTATTTAGTATTAAAAAAATAAACGATATTGAAGATCCTATTGTAAGAGGGACGCTAAAAAAAGTTTATATGGCAGGTAAGAAAGAAAAATTATTAAACCAAGAGATGGTAGATAAAATGAAAAATGAGCTTGAATCAAAAAAATTATTAGATCAAACATTAATTAAGTTTTTAGAAATGTTAGGAAAATAATGGGTGAAATAATATTTTTATCATTAATAATAATTATCTCATCATCAGCAATTTGGGTCGTTGTCTCACCTAACTTAGTGCATTCTGCAGTCTCACTATTGATAACTTTATTTGGAGTAGCAGGTTTATATGTTTTTTTATATGCTGATTTTTTAGCAGCTACGCAAGTTGTTATATATGTTGGGGGAATATTAGTATTAATAATTTTTGGAGTAATGCTTACAAATAAAATTGATAAGCCAGTTATAGAATCTAATAGTTCAAATAAAATTATTGGACTTTTTGTATCTGGTTTTATTTTTTCTATTTTATCTTTTGTCGTGCTACAAACTAATTGGCAAATAGCACAAAATAATATTGAAGGTGACTCAACCGTAAAGCTTATTGGTTATCTTATTCTTGGTAAGTATTTGCTCCCATTTGAACTTATTTCAGTACTATTATTAGCGGCACTTGTTGGTTCAGCGATGTTAGCAAGGAAAAAAATAAATGAATAATTTGCAAATATATTTACTTTTATCTAGTTTACTTTTCTCTTTAGGGATATATGCTGTCATATCAAGAAAAAATGCTGTAGCTATATTGATGGGTATTGAGTTAATGCTTAATTCAGCAAATATTAATTTTATAGCATTTAATAGATTTACTTCAAATTTAAATAATCTTGATGGGCATCTATTTTCAATGTTTGTTATTGTACTTGCAGCCGCTGAAGCAGCAGTTGCTCTAGCTATTATTATCAATCTATTTAAAAATTTAGGTACTGTAAATGTTGATGAAGCAGCGGAGTTAAAAGGATAATGGAATTTAATTTAATAATAGCATTATCTTTCTTATTTATTCCAATATCTTTATTTGTATATCAACTATTCTTTGGACATATTTTAAAGCATAACACATGGTATGTGTCTATAATTGGAATTGGAATAAATTTATCTTTAGCTTTAAGTTTTTTTTATAGAGTATTCCATAATTCACCTGATGACCATATGTTACATTATAGAGCTAATTGGCTTACTACAGGGAATTTTAATATGGATTTAGGTATATTTATAGATAATATGTCTGCAATTATGCTTGTTGTAGTTTCATTAGTATCTTTCTTGGTTCACCTTTATTCAAGTGAATATATGAAAGGTGATTCTAGATTTTCTAGATATTATGCTTTTTTAGGTCTATTTACATTTTCTATGAACGGGATTGTTTTAGCTGACAGTATTGCAATGATATATATATTTTGGGAATTAGTGGGATTAAGCTCTTTCCTTTTGATTGGTTTTTGGTTTGAAAAAACTTCTGCTGCTATGGCAAGTAAAAAAGCCTTTCTTGTAAATAGAGTTGGTGATATTGGAATGTTTATAGGTATTATGATGATTTACTTTGTAGGTGAAACTCATTCATTTAATCTTTCGGATATTATTGAAAAAGTAAAAACGTCTGAAATTGATTCTACATATTTAACTACAGCAGGAATACTTCTATTTTTAGGAGCGGTTGGAAAATCTGCACAGCTCCCACTTCATATCTGGCTTCCTGACGCTATGGAAGGCCCAACTCCTGTGAGCGCATTAATTCATGCTGCAACTATGGTTGCTGCAGGAGTCTATATGACTCTTAGAATATTTCCAATTTTAACTGGTGACGCATTAACTTATATTGCTTTTACTGGAGCAGCTACAGCTATTTTTGCAGCTTCTATTGCTATTACTCAAACAGACATAAAAAAAGTTTTAGCTTACTCTACAGTGAGTCAATTAGGATACATGGTTTTAGCTATAGGCGTAGGTTCTTATTTAGCCGCTTTTTTTCATTTAGTTACTCACGCAATGTTTAAAGCGTGTTTATTTCTTGCTAGCGGTTCTGTTATTCATTCTATGCATAATAGTTTACATAAATTGAACGATCACGAAACTGATGCTCAAGATATGATGAATATGGGAGGTATGAAAAATAAAATGCCTATCACTTATTTTGCTATGTTAATTACTACTCTAGCAATTTCTGGCGTGCCATTCTTCTCAGGTTTTGTTTCAAAAGATGCAATTTTAGCTGGCACTCTATCACATTATTTTGATCATGGCGGCATAACAATTTTACTTCCTATTGCAGGCTTTGTTTCTGCTTTAATAACCGCTTTTTATATGTTTAGATTAATTTTTCTAACCTTTCATGGTAAGCCAAAAAATAAAGAAATTCATAAACACTTACATGAATCTCCAGCTGCTATGACTTTTCCATTAATACTTCTATCTTTATTTTCGTTTGCAATATTTTTCACTGGAACAATTAATCCTTTATCTGATGGATCAAAAGGTTGGTTTAGCAAAGCGATTGGGAATGGTCATAATTATGTAATTAAAGTAGATTCTCATAAAGCCGATGCCAAACATGATGAATCCTATGATTTAGTCCATAGTAATGAGATTCATAGTAAAGCTAATAGCAACCATAATAGTTCTTCTGACAATTTATATAATTTTACAGAACACGTTGCCCATGGAACACATGCGGCACACTATACAGCAATGTATCTATCTTTATTAGTAGCAGCTTTAGGAATACTTTTATCTGTTATTATTTATTACTACAATAAAATTAATCCTAATAGTTTTATTAAAGTGTTTAATGTTCTTAAACTTTATGACTTATCTAAAAATAAGTTTTATATAGATGAATTATATAATAATGTAATATATAAACCCTTTATGTTTTGGTCTAAAGTAAGCTCTAAAATTGATTGGGATTATTATGATCAAAAATTTATTGATTCAATAGGAAAAATAACACTTTCTATATCAAACAAGTCAACTAAGGTTGATTATGATTGGCTTGATCAAAAAGTAGTAGATGGTTTTGGTAAAATAACTCATTTTATGAGCTTAAAATTAAAGAAAATGCAAGGTGGTGTAATTCAATCATACATCCTTGGAGGTTTAATAGCACTAATAGTTATAACATTAATTGTAAAACAAATATAGGGTACAAAATATGGATTCATGGATACTGTCGTTATTAATTTTTATACCTGTTATAGGTTCTGTTGCTATGTTAATGGCATCAAACTCTATAGGTAAAGAAAATAAAAATATTTATAAAATTATTGCATTAATAGCAACTGGTTTACAGCTTATCCTTGCAGCAATTTTATATATTAATTTTGACCCTTCTTTAGGTATTGAAGAATCACCTTTTACAGTTCAGGTAGATTGGATATCAAGCTTTAATATTCAGTATTTTATTGGGGTAGATGGATTAAGTATGCCTATGGTTTTATTAACTGCTTTACTCTCTTTTTTATGTATTGGTATAAGTTGGAATATAAAGAAAGCTCCTTTAGGTTATTTTGCTCTTTTTTTACTTCTTGATGCAGGAATGATGGGTGTGTTTTTGTCTATGGATTTCTTTTTATTTTATGTCTTTTGGGAAGTGATGCTTTTACCTATGTATTTTTTAATTGGTATGTGGGGAGGTCCTCAAAGACATTATGCAGCAATTAAGTTCTTTTTATACACACTATTTGGTTCTGTCTTTATGCTTTTGGGTATGTTAGCTCTATATTATTATGCTCCAGACGGCAATACATTTAATTTAATTGAGCTTATTAAACAGGCCCCAAGAATTGAAGCAAGTTTATGGGGCTATGATATGAAGTTTTTAATTTGGATTTCTTTATTTATTGGTTTTGCAATTAAAGTTCCAGTTTTTCCTTTTCATACATGGCTTCCTTTAGCTCACGTAGAAGCACCAACAGCAATCTCTGTAATTCTAGCAGGAGTTTTACTTAAAATGGGTACGTATGGAATGCTTAGGATAAGTTATCCGCTACTTCCTGGTGAGGTCGTTAATTTTTCATTTATTTTAGCACTTTTAGGAGTAATTAATATATTGTGGGGAGCAATTAATGCTATAGCGCAAACTGATATGAAAAAGATGGTAGCTTACTCGTCTGTTAGTCATATGGGTTATGTCTTACTTGGCATGGCAGCGGTCGTTAGTACTGAATCAGCTGGAGCAGAAGCTGGACTAAACGGAGCTGTGATGCAGATGTTCAATCATGGAACTATTACAGCTATGTTATTTATGCTTGTTGGTGTTTTATATGATCAAGCACATCATAGATGGATTGTATACCCTGATGATTATGAAAAGCCTGAATTAGCTGGAAAATTAGCTTTTGGTGGACTAGCTTCTAAAGTACCGGTTTTTAACGGTTTTATAGTGTTAGCATTCTTTGCTGGCTTAGGTTTGCCGGCGCTTTCTGGTTTTATTAGTGAAGCTTTATGTTTTATTGGTGGATTTAGTGCTTTTAGAGTATTAACAATAATTGGAACGTTAGGTATATTACTTAATGCGATTTATTTCTTACGCGCTTATCAAAGAGTATTCTTAGGTCCCTTTAATGAAGACTATAAAGATTTAAAGGATATGTCAAATAGAGATTTAGCTATTATATTACCGTTAGCTTTTTTAACATTGCTTTTTGGTGTCTATCCTCAACCATTAATGAATATAATAAGTAACTCTTTAAATAAAATTATAATTATAGTACAACCATACATATAGGACATTAATGAATTTATTTACAAATTTAGAAAGTTTAAGTTTATATCTGCCAGAGCTTATGGCGGTATTTTTAATATTAGCTATTTTCCTTTCTGAATCATTACCAAACTACAGGCATCTCACATTTAATATTTCTATAATAGGTTTATTATTAATAGCATTTACAATGTTTGTTGTTCCCTCAAGTAATAAACTGTTATTTCAAGGAATGATTGTAAATGATTCTTTTTCCTATTATTTTAAATATTTAATAATTTTATCAACTTTTTCAGTAATTCTTGTATCTAAAAAAGACAATTCTGTAATAAATGAAGTAAAGGGTGAATATTACGGAATGCTTGTAATTATTATGCTTGGTATGTTTACTATGGTGTCAGCAAAAAATTTATTAATGATTTATCTTTCAATAGAATTAGTTAGTATTCCATCATATATAATAGCTGGAATATCAAAAAATGATAAAGAGTCCAATGAAGCTTCTCTAAAGTATGTTATTTATGGATCTTTTGCATCTGGAATTATGTTATTTGGTTTAAGCTTTTTATATGGGTTAACAGGTTCGACAGATATCAATTTTATAGCAAATAATTTAATTACAAATGATAACCCATTAACATTATATATTTCTATTCTTTTTATATTAGTTGGATTTGGATACAAAATTTCTATGGTTCCTTTTCATTATTGGACTCCAGATGTTTATCAAGGGGCGCCTATTACAGTAACTGCATTTTTATCAGTTGCACCAAAGATTGCAGGTTTCGCAATCATGATAAGATTTTTTTATACCTTATTTGCAGGTTCAAGTCTAGATGTTAACTGGCCCGAACTAATAGCAATATTTTCTGCTTTAACTATGACTATAGGAAATATTTTAGCTCTTAAGCAGGTTAACATAAAAAGATTATTAGCATACTCTAGCATATCTCACGTTGGATATATGTTGCTCGCTTTTTCCATAGTTGGACCCCAATCAATCTCATCAATTATGTTTTATTTATTCTTTTATCTTTTTATGAATTTAAGTGCCTTTTATATGGCAATGTATATGTCTAAAGCATATAATGCTAACAACATAGATGACTGGAATGGTATTGCCTCAAAAGCGCCGATTTTATCATTTTTCATGGTTTTATCCCTAGCTTCACTAGCCGGTCTCCCGCCAACATCTGGATTTGTTGCAAAAGTATATATTTTAAGAAATATATTTATTGGCGAACAGTTCATGTGGTTAGCAGTGGTGGCGATTATAAATACAGTTATTTCTTTATATTATTATTTTTCTATTGTAAAAGCGATGTATTTCATGGAAAATCCAGATTTAGAAGCAAAAAAGTCGGATAAGTTTTTATTTTGGTCAATAATTATTTTTTCAAGTCAAAATATTTTATTTTATTTTTATTGGTCTCAATTATGGGATTATTTAGACTCTTTAGTTAGTAATATGGGAATTATATAATTGAATAAGCTTGTTAAAGAAACACATGTTATTATGCATGAATTAATATTGCCAAATGATACAAATAACTTAGATACTGTTTTTGGTGGAAAAGTTATGCAGTATATGGATTTATGTGCAGCAATGTCTGCTTATAAATTTGCAAGAACAGCGGTTGTGACTGCTTCTGTAGATAGATTAGATTTTCTAGCACCAGCTAGGGTTGGTGATATGCTTATTTTGAAATCATCAGTGAATTATAGCCATAATTCCTCAATGGAAATTGGAGTAAGAATTGATGCTGAAAATGTTAAAACAGGAAAGACAAGACATACAGCTACTGCTTATTTAACATTTGTTTCACTTGATGAAAAAGGTAAACCTATGACTGTTAATAATATCTTGCCTGAGACTAAAGATGAAATAAGAAGATTTAAAGAAGGTAAAACTCGTCATAAACAAAGAATTGAAAGAATAAAGGGTAGAAAATAATTGTCTAATTTCAAAATAACAAAAGGTCATACTCTTATTCTTAATGGTATACCAGAAAAGAAATTGATTGAAATTTCTTCTTCAGACATAATAAAAATAAATCCCCATGATTACAAATATATTAAACCAAAAGTTTTATTAAAGATTAATGACGAAGTAAAAGTTGGAACGCCGATTTTTATAGATAAAAACGATCCTGATGTAATGCATGTTTCGCCCTGCTCAGGAAAGATAGAAAGTATTGATTATGGAGACAAAAGAAAAATTTTGTCTATTAATATAATTAATGATAAAAAATATGATCAGATAGAACTTTTAGAATCAAAGAAACTATTTAGTATTTCATCTATTAAGGATTTAGGAAATAATTTTACTAGAAAAATTATTAATGAAGCAGGAATGTGGCCGTTAATACGTCAAAGACCATTTTCAAAAATACCTAAATTTAATAGTAAGCCTAAATCAATTTTTATTTCTATGAATCCAACGTACCCTTTAGCTCCAGATCAACTATTCATACTAGAAAATGATTCTTTAGGTTTTGTAGAAGGTCTAGATGCTATTTCAAATTTAACCGAAGGTGATATTAACTTAATCTTAGGAAAAGGTCAAGACCCTTCATTAGTAGAAAACTTAGATAAAGTAAAAACACATTCTTTTTCAGGTCCGCATCCATCAGGTAATGTTGGAATACATATTCATTACGTTGATCCTATTGTTTCCAAAGATGACACTGTTTGGTATTTATCTCCACAAGACGTATGTAAAATAGGCAAAATATTTATTGATTTTAAAATAGATACTACAAAAACTATAACAATGGGTGGTCCTGGTTGTCAAAAGCCAAGCTACTTAAAGATTGTTCTGGGTACAAAACTTGAACATATATTTAATGAATTAGAATTAGTAATAGATGAAAATAAAATTTTAATATCTGGTGATGTATTATCAGGTAAATATACTAATGCCTTAGAATCCTTAAATGTATATCATGAGTGCTTATCAATTATTAAAAAATCAGAAAGCAGAAGTTTTTTAGGCTGGATGTTACCAGGTTTTAGTAATTTTACTTTAACAAATGTTTATATTTCTAAATTATTAAAAAATAATACAACAGCAAACCATAATATGCTAAATGGAAGTAAAAGAGCAATCGTACCTTTAGGCTTATGGGAGAAAGTATTGCCCATGAATTTATTGCCTAATTTTTTAATACGAAGTATTCTTTGCGGTGATATAGAAGATATGGAAAGACTGGGTATATATGAATGTTCAGAGGAAGACTTTGCGTTATGTTCATTAATTTGTCAATCAAAAATAGAAGTAAGCCAAATTATTCAAGATGGTTTAGATCTAATGTATTTAGAAGGATAGTATGAATTTTATAAGAAAATTTTTGCAAAAAATAGAGCCACAGTTCAATAAAGGTGCAAAATTAGAAAAACTTTATCCTTTATTTGAAGCGATGGATACATTTTTATTTACTCCTAACGATAGAGCTAAGACTGCTCCATTTATAAGAGATAGCATAGACTTGAAAAGAACAATGATATTAGTAGTTATGGCTTTAATTCCGTGCTTATTATTTGGAATTTATAATGTTGGTCATCAATACTCTTATTATAATAACTTAAATTATACATTTTTTGCGAAAATAGTTGAAGGACTAAAATGTGTGCTTCCAATCTATATGGTAGTATTCACTGTGGGTGGATTATGCGAAGTTCTTTTTTCTGTAATTAGAAAGCATGAAATTAATGAAGGTTTTTTAGTTACAGGTTTTCTGATTCCTCTAATCATGCCACCTTCTATTCCTTTATGGGTAGTCGCTTTATCAACAGTGTTTGGGGTAATTATTGGTAAAGAAATTTTTGGAGGAACTGGGTTTAATATATTTAATCCAGCCTTAACAGCGCGTGTTTTTGCATTCTTTGCTTATCCAACCACAATGTCTGGTGATACTGTATGGGTATGGAAGATGCCTCAAACTGATGGTTTATCTGCAGCGACTTCTTTACTATCTTCAGCAAGAGAATCTGTAAATAATGTGGTAATACAAAATAATACTCTTTTTAATTTTTTAAATGGTTCTCTGCATAATCAGGTAGTACAACAAGGTAATAATATTGGTGAAGCTCATTCAGGAATTGATTTAACTTGGACCTCGTTATTTGTTGGCCTTGTTCCAGGCTCAATAGGAGAAACTTCAACTATTGCTGTATTGTTAGGCTTAGGCTTAATAGTAATTACTGGAGTTGCAAGTATAAGAGTTATTATTTCTTCGTTTATTGGGATGGTTATAACTTCATTTTTATTATATTTTTTTGGTTCAGCAATTGGAAGTACAAATCCAATGATGTATTTACCGCCACATTATCACTTTGTTATGGGCTCATTTATGTTTGGAGTTGTTTTTATGGCTACAGAGCCTGTCACAAGCACTCATACTCAGCAAGGTAAGATTATTTATGGTCTTTTAGTAGGTTTTATGTGCGTTATTATCAGATCAATTAATCCAGCTTATCCAGAAGGCATGATGTTAGGAATACTATTTGCAAATGCATTTGCTCCTTTAATTGACTATTATATCGTAGAAAAACATGTAAAAGAAAGACAGCAAAGATATGCTAAATAGATTAAAATCAATAAAATTTGTTATGTTAGTTTCATTTGTATCGAGTCTTTTACTTGCAATCATTTATTCTAGTGTTAAACCAATGGTTGATACAAACATAATATTAGATAAAAAGCAAAGCATATTGAAGTCAATTGGTGTAGATACGAGTCTTTTAAGCAACAATGAAATTGAAATAAAATATAAAAATCATATAATTGAATTAGTTGTAGATAATAATGGGGATATAGTTAAAAATATAGATTTATCTGATATTGAATGGAAAGAAAATAAATCTTCAGGACAAACAAATTATATTGTTAAATCTGAAGGTGAACTTCTAATAAATAAATATCTTCCCATTTATCAATCAAAAAATCCAAATGGTTACATAATACCAATATCAGGCAAGGGTCTATGGTCGACTTTAAAAGGGTATTTTGCAGTTTCAGAAGATAAGAGCTCAACATTAGGTATAGTTTTTTATGCTCACGGAGAGACACCAGGGTTAGGAGCAGAAATTGATAAAGCGTGGTTTCAGAATCAATTTAAAATTGATCAGGAAAAAAAAATATTTGATGAGGATAGAAACCTAAAATCAATAAAAGTGAATAAACAAAAAAATACTTTGGGAAAGCCATATGAAGTTGATGGCATTACTGGAGCAACAGTTACAAGTGATGGAGTAACCAAGTTTTTAAAAAGAGATTTACAAAGATATATAAACTTTTTAAGGGTACTAAATTAAATGCTAAAAAATAAAGTTTTTACTGATCCGTTAATTGATAACAATCCTATTACAAGGCAAGTATTAGGTATATGTTCAGCGCTTGCTGTAACAGTAAAAGTTGAACAGGCTATTGTTATGACTTTTGCACTAACTTTTGTTCTTACAATGTCAAATGTAATAATTTCCCTATTTAGAAAATATATTCCTCATAATGTTCGAATAATAATTCAGTTAACAATTATTGCTTCACTAGTTGTCCTCATAGACTTAGTGCTAAAAGCTTTTTTATATTCTGTTAGCAAAGAACTTTCAGTTTTTGTTGGTTTAATAATCACAAATTGTATAGTTATGGGTAGAGCCGATGCATATGCTATGAATAATAATGTTAAAAATTCATTTATCGATGGATTAGGTAACTCATTTGGTTATGGATTGATTCTAATAATTGTAGCCATATTTAGAGAATTCTTTGGAAGTGGAGCAATTTATGGTATTACTATAATACCTTCTTCTTTGTATGATTCTGGTTATATTGACAATGGATTGATGTTATTAGCTCCAGGAGCTTTTATTGTTTTAGGATTAATTATTTGGTTACAAAGAACTAAAACTGGATTTATAGAGGATTAAAATGGCAGAAATTTTAGAACATTATTTAAGTTTAGCTACCAAGTCAATTTTTATTGAAAATATTTTATTAGCTTACTTTCTTGGCATGTGTTCATTTTTAGCTTTATCTAATAAAGTAGAGACAGCCTCTGGAATTGGTAAGGCAGTAATATTTGTTAATGCTATTACTGTACCTCTTAATTGGTTTATTAAAAATTACTTTTTAGATGAAGGTGCATTAGCTTCATGGACAGGAATAGAAGCGTTTGAAACGGTTGACTTATCTTTCTTAACATTTATTGCATTTATTGCAACAATCGCAGCTGCAGTGCAATTAGTTGAAATGTTTCTTGATCGCTTTAGTCCTAAACTTTATTCATCATTAGGAATTTTTCTTCCCTTAATAGCAGTTAACTGTTCAATTTTAGGATCATCTTTATTTATGGGAGAAAGAGACTACGCATTTATGGAGTCAGTAGTTTTTGGGATAAGTGCTGGTATTGGTTGGCATTTAGCAATTTTAACAATGTCTGCAATTAGGTATAAATTAAGATACTCTAATATACCAGATGGACTAAAAGGATTAGGTATAACAATGATTCTTACTGGTCTTCTTGCAATAGCATTTCTTTCATTTTCAGGGATTAATTTATAATGATTATATCTACAACAATAGCAAGTGTTCTTGTGATTTGCTCTATTATTTTTATTTTAGTTAACCTACTATTAACTGCTTCTCAAAAGTTACAACCCCAAGGTGATGTTACAATATCTGTTAATGAAGGTTCTGAAAATATTGTAGTAAAACCAGGAGAGAGTTTATTGTCTGCATTATCTAGCAAGAATATCTTTTTACCTTCAGCTTGTGGAGGTGGAGGTACATGTGCTGCATGTAAATGTCAAGTAATAGATGGTGGTGGTGAAATTCTAGCTACGGAAAAATCACATATTTCTAGATCTGATGCAAAAGATAATTGGAGATTAGCTTGTCAAGTAAAAGTTAGAAATGATTTAAATATTAAAGTAGCAGATGAGGTTTTAAGTATTAAGAAATGGGAATGCACAGTTAGATCAAATGATAATGTAGCAACATTCATTAAAGAATTAGTGTTAGAATTACCTGAAGGAGAAAACTTAAATTTCAAGTCTGGTGGTTATATACAAATTGATATACCAAAATATAAAGTAGATTTCAGTAATTTTGATATAGAGAAACAGTATCATGAAGATTGGGACAAATTTAAAATTTGGGACTTTAAAATGAAAAATGAAGAAGAAATTTTTAGAGCCTACTCAATGGCCAATCATCCAGCAGAAGGAAATATAGTTATGCTGAACGTTAGGATTGCAACACCACCTCCACGTCTTTGGAATGAAGTACCACCAGGTATAGCCTCATCATTTATGTTTGATTTAAAAAAAGGTAATAAAGTCACAATATCCGGACCGTATGGTGATTTTTTTATAAAAGACACAGAAAGAGAAATGATTTATATTGGAGGTGGAGCAGGAATGGCACCTCTTAGATCTCATTTATTTCACTTATTTCATACTCTTAAAACAAATAGAAAAGTATCCTATTGGTATGGTGCTCGTTCTAAAAGAGAAATGTTTTATGATGACCAATTCAAAAAAATACAAGAAAAATTTCCTAATTTTTCATATAATATAGCTTTATCTGACCCAATGGAAGAAGATAAATGGAGTGGATTTAAGGGTTTTATACACCAGGTTGTTCTTGATAACTATCTAGAAAAACATGAAGATCCTACAGAAGTTGAATATTATCTTTGTGGTCCTCCAATGATGAATACTGCTGTTACAAATATGCTAGTAGATTTAGGTGTTGAAGACGATATGATTGACTACGATGATTTTGGTGGGTAAAAAACTTATGATTAATAAAAAACTTTCTTTTTTTATTAT
>Ga0115000_10000690_pt1 | contig 31120 bp, 20 predicted proteins | sample ArcticOcean_MG_C_6_FD_89690 | JGI IMG/M metagenome (GOLD analysis project Ga0115000, IMG submission 89690) | Marine microbial communities from western Arctic Ocean - ArcticOcean_MG_CB8_128 | ecosystem: Environmental > Aquatic > Marine > Oceanic | place: Arctic Ocean: Canada Basin | collected...
GCTAGTCTCGATCTGATCAATGCCAATTCGCTCAAGATCACTCTCCTCGTTTTGCCCGGTGTATTTGGGGGCATTTTTTTTGGACGAAAAATAATTCAGCTCATCCCGCAAAAACTATTTGAGTTTTTGCTCTACGGCTTTTCGGTAATTGCCGGAGTGCGGCTCTTTTTTTTCTGAGACCTACTACGCTGTCCAGTCGGCGCCATTGAAGATCGCTTCCGCAGCAACAATCGCCATGAGTTTTTCTTGTTGCTAAAGTGGCTCCCAGGACAGCTTAAGCTGGAAATTTGTTTCGGTTATTTGAGTGTTTTTGGGGCGAAAACGATCGATGTCTCCATCCACGAACCACAACTGCAACCACCGCCGCCCTCCGGGGAAAGCAGCAGCCCTGCGGCCGGGATTGTGCTGAGCCAGCAGTCCGGCCGGAGGCGATTCCAACTAGTGGTTTTGCCCTTCTGCCGATCCCACATTGTGACGTTGCCTGAGCGGAAAAACAGGGCGTTCTCCGTCGCCGCATACGTGCCGCAACCCCCGCCGGGCAGCTGGAGTTTCAGCGGTTTGCCATCCGCCAGCGACAAAGCGCCGGGCCGGACATAAACCGTTCCGCCGGCGATGGCGGGCCGGGCCATATGGCCACCGTGATGATCCGATGGCCACGGGATTTTTCTCGTCCAGGCGCTTTCACCATCTTCGTCGTTGAATGCGTACGTGTTGTAAGACGCGCTGCCCGAGGAAACCAGGACGAGCTTGTTGTCGCCGTGAGCGAGGTAAAGTGCCACTTCGCCGGGGACGATTTTAAGCGGCTTTGACCACAATGATTCGCCTGTTTTCAAGTTGAGACAGACGAGATGCTGTTGCTCCCAAAACTGGCTGCCACCCAGTTGCCGCTTTTTGCCGGCTCTAAGTTCCGGATGCCGCGCCTCGACGAACCAAGCCCGGTCTTTGGCTAGGGTGATCGTGCTGTTGACGATCAGTCCACCCCGGTAAAGCCAGGCAAGGCGTCCGTCTTTTGAATCAAGCGCGAACAGGTTTTCGCTGCAAACCTTCTGTGTCACGGCACCGCTTTTTGCGTCATACCATCCGGCACCTCCGCCCCCCCAGAATGAGGTGTACGCGGAGTCTTGTACCACGCCGCTGCCGATGATCCGGTCGCGGTGGGGCGAGAGGTAGGACCAGTCGAGGGTTACCGGCGATGTGGCATCCGGGGGAACCGGAATGCGGCTCTCCAGTTCGCCGGTGCGTGCATTCCACTTCCAGCATTCGCCGTCGATGGCGGCAAACAGGTGCTCGCGATTAGCCGCCCAGTTGCTGCTGTCCCGGGGCATGTTGAACCGTTGGATTTCCGGGAGTTCGCGCGACCAAAGCACGGTTCCGTTGTAGGCGTCCAACGCCAAGATACGGTTTAGACCCTGCACAAACAGTCGCCCGCCCGTGGAGAGCGGGGCGGGTTTGCGGCCGTTGCGGTCGGGCTGGGCACGCGGCCCCGGGCGGCCAATCCACTGGACCTCCAGATCGTCGGTGTTCGATACGCCCGACAATTTTTCACCGCCGAATGCGGCGTTCGATGCGTTGCCATATTGGTGCGACCACTCGCCGGAACCGGCCAACGGCCCTCGGATCAATTTCACGCCGGTCGAGCCGATCTCCACCGTGAGTCCGCTGCCACTCGCCGCCTCCCGCAACGCCCCAAGCCACGACTGACGGTTTGCGGTTTCGTCCGGGAACGGGGCGAAGGCAATGCCCCCGTCGGGCCGGAGCCAGTTGGCCGCATCGCGGATTCGCTTGGCCAAGCGCGACTGCCCGGGCTTCGGTTCGAGGTAAATCAAATTGGCGAACATTCCGGTTAGCGGCAGCGGGTTTTCGGGATCGAAATGGTGAACCGCGACACGCGAACCGTAGCTCCCGGCGGCGGTCAGCAGGCGGCGGGATGAGCGGACGTTTTTGCGATCCTTCACGAGTCCGATGACGCGCAATTGGCTTTGCCGGGCCAACTCGTGCGCGAGCGTTCCGTCGCCGCCATCCGGCAGCAGGCAGATGCCCCGTTCGACGCCGGTCGCCGCGAGGATGCCCGCCGCCGTGCGCGTCAATTCATCGTTGGCCGTGGCCATCGGGGCGATGTCCGGCATCGTGAAATTAAACAGCGTGTCGCACTCGAACTCCCGCGTCCGCTCGAGTTTGCCGTCCGGGCCGGTCGCCTCCACGGTGAACATGTAAACGCGGTTATGCTGCAGCCCGCCGACGGTGGCTCGGTGTTCTGTTTTTAATCGAGCCTCAGCGATCACCCGCTGACCGCCGCCGGGCTTGGCCAAGGTGAGCCGGGTGGGGCTTGGGCGGGCGGTTTCCCACCAGATTTCCGCCTCGTTGCGGGTGGTGAATTTCAGCGTCGGCCCGGAGGCTAATTCAATAACCGGAGGTGGCGGTTTGGGTGCCGGGAACTTGGCCTCGCCCGCATGTTTTTTTATTTCGTCCGCAGCCAGCGCCCGATGGTAAACGCGGATTTCGTGTACCATCCCTTTGGTGAAAAACTGCTCGTCGTCGTCGTGGTACGCGCCGATCTCGTAAAAAGCGTGCGGCGGATACTGCACCGCGCCGCTCTGCGAAGTGGACGTCGCGGCGACCTTGCCGTTGACGTGGAGCCGCATCGTGGCGCCGTCGTAAGTCGCGGCGAGATGATACCACTGCTCTGGGATGAAATCGTGGTCGGCACTCATATAGTTTAACCGGTCGTCGCCGCCCTTGCCGTTCAGCGCGAAGCTAAAGCGTTTGTTGACGAACCCCAGCAGCCAGCCTTTTTCGTACGAGCCGTTGTCCTGTATCGCACCGACGATGCCGCCCCATGCACTCGGCGCGTCCACCCGCACCCACGCCTCGACGGAAAATGTTTCCGTTGGCAAACCGGCATCGGAGAGGTCGCCCGCGATGAGTGCACTAGTCGAGCCGTCCAACGCCAGCGCCTGCCTGTCCCCGACGCGCTTCAACTTCGCGCCGCCGATCAGTGTCGCCGCTTGGCCTCCCGCCTGGTTGCGAACGGTTTTACCCGCCTTGGCTTCGTCCTGAAAAACCCACCGACTGACAACCGTTTTGTCGCTCAACGAACTGATCGGCTTGATCGCAATACTCTCTCCGGTTGGCTCGCCGCCCGCTTGGCCAAGCGCGGCGAACGGCTTAGCGGCGGTGGGCCGGAAACAATAAACGCCACCCTGATCTGTGCTCGCGTACAGCGCGCCGTTCGCGATGGCCAAGCCGTGCACGCGGCCGGCGAGGGGAGTTTGCCAAATGAGTTTTCCCGTCGCGGAATCGAATGCGGCCAACTCGTCCAGCCCACCGGTGTAGAGCGCTCCGCCTGCCTTGACCAAGCTGTGCGGGAACTCACAGTCGATCGCCCACTTGGCTTGTTTGGTGGAGCGGCTCATCGCCGACAGCGCGGTATCGGTCAGCATGTAGGCGGTGTCGCCGTCGATCACCATCGCATTGCCGTCCTTGTACGTCGCGTAAGTGCTCCGGTCACTTTGCCTGCTGTCGGTGATCCATCCGGCTTTGTTGCCGGGCCCGTGCAGGATTCCCGCGTCCGGCGTCAGCATCACAAAACACCCGCCGCCGCCCTTCAGTCCGCCCAAAAGCTTCCCGCTCGTTCGCCGGTAAATCAGCGGCGACACCCGCCCCTGCGGCGCAACCAAATGCTCGTCGGAAGCCAGCAGCGCACCCTCGAAACTCACGTTGTCGATCCGCTTGATAAAATGCTCCCCGCCGGTCGCCTTGCCCGTGTCGGCGTCCACCGCGCACAGGTACGATTCCTTCCACGGTAACAGGCTCGCGGCAAAGTAAGCGGTGCCGCCCCGCACGAGTACGCCGGTCCGGATCGGCCAAAACGGAATCAGCCGGCCGTTATTCAAAATCAGCCGTTCGAGCGGCTTCGGCCGGAAAGACCAAATCAGCGTCCCCCGATCCGCATCCACACAGCGCACCACCCCGTCGTCGGAGCCGAAGTAAATGCGGTTGTTGTGAAACGTCGGCGCAATTCGCACCGGCCCGTCGGTGTGATGAATCCAAAGCGTCTCGCCGGTGAGCGCGTCGAGGCAGCGCACCGAGTCGTCCACCGTAGAGCCGAAGAACACGCGCCCCGAAGCCGAGACGACGTGAAAAACCGGATCGTAATTTCTCATCGACCGCAGGCCGCGCAAGCCGGCATACGCATCCCACTTCGCCGGGCCGGACCAAGCCGGCTGCGGCGGTTGCGGCGACTGCCAAACCCAGGCCGGCTCGAGCACCTCCGCCCGGAGATTTTCCGAGGTTAACGCGCTCCGATAATTGTCGTGCTGAAAAACCGGCCAATCCTCCCCGTTTATGCTTGGCTGTAACAGGGCAGTTAGTCCAAATATCGGAACCAACAACCAGGATGGAACCATCCGGTATAAATTATTCAATGTAATGAGCATGCTACTCAGGGGACAGTAGCCCATTGCTTTTTTCTGTCCACACTATTGCGGATCATCCACGCGGCTTGAGTCTTTTTTGATTGCGGACAAGCTTTCTGAAATGCAGTATTAAGGCACATCTTACAAATCAATATTTTTTTCATTCCACGATCTTGAACTGTCAACAAATAACACCAATGACCACTCTCACAGCCAGTCGAGGCCGTCTCACATTTTTTGGGGCGGCACTCCTGTGCTCCCTGTTCGTCTCCTCGAATCCCGCCGGAGCGGATGCCGACGACGGCAAGCTGCGCGTTATGGTTTTTGGCGCACCCCCCGCCGACTGCGAACTCAAGGCCGGCGCGGTAGCCGCCATGTGGGCCAAACTGGGACATAAGGTCAAATTCGTCTCCACCGTCAACCCAGCCCAGCCGAACTCAAAAAACTATTCCCTTTCTTCGCGGAGAATTAGGCAATAGAGCCAAGCGTATTGGCAAAACCGGTGAAGGGTTGAAAGCTTAAGGGAAATGAAACCGAGGCCAAGCGCGGCGTTTACGCTCATCGAGTTACTGGTGGTGATCGCTATCATTGCTATCTTGGCCGCCCTCTTTCTACCCGCCTTGGCCAAGGCACAATATTCCGGCAAACGGACCGTTTGCATAAACAACATTAAGCAACAATACCTTTCGCAGGTGATGTACAGCGCCGACAACGGCGGAAGGTTCCCCAAGCGCGCCAGCCAGATTAGCCCGGATTATCATCGTTGGAATGGCAACAAGGTCAGTGTTGTCGATGTCATGCGCGGTTCGTATGTGCCCAACCGCAGGGTTTTAATCTGCCCTATCACGTCCAAGTCGTTTGGTGACAAGTGGCCAACCTATGCCCATCCTGCCGGTGGAGAACCCGGTGGATATGGGGGTTGGGACACGGGTATGAGCCTGAAGCCGCCGCGCCCTGCGGCTCATGTTTACGTGGCCTATATGTGGCTGGCCAACTTTCACATGCTTAAATATTTTAAAGGAGAGAGATCATGGCCAAAAAACGATTCCGAGTGCGACAGCAACCGGGCCTTCATCACTCACCGCATCAGCGACAGTACCGGAAGCAAGGTCTGGGATGTGGGGCATATGGGTGCATGGGATGCGGGAGGCAATGGCAGGCCTTTCTTCTCGTTTTCCCTTGCCCCGGATCAACCAGTCGGCATGGCCGATGGTAGCATTTTGGTTCATAACCGCTATCAGGTCAGGAAACGGGCATATGGCGCCCACGGGGGAAACACAACCTATTACTATTGATTTGCTTTGTTCCACATACACGGCGTCAAAACGCGCGTCGAATCTGAGGTGAACAAACAAGAGTAACTTTCTTATATGGCTATACCAGAAAACTTGAACATCGCGCTGCTTGGTCTTGGCCGGGCGGGGAAGTTTCACATCCAGAGCATCCGGTCGATACCGGGGATAAGCTTGCGGTGTGTGGTTGACGTGGACGAGTCCTTGGCCAGGCGCTTGGCCAAGGAGTTACAGTGCGACTATTCCACCGACGCCGAGTGGCCGCTTGGTCAAGCGGATATCGATGCCGTGATTGTTGCGTCGCCGACACAGGAGCATTACGGGCAAATTATTACTGCGCTCGATGCCGGCAAGCCCGTCTTTACAGAGAAGCCGCTTGGCAGCACGCTGGAGGAAATCGACACCTGCTTCGGCTTGGCCAAGCGCAATGAGTTGCCTCTGCTCGTCGGCTTCAACCGCCGGTTTGACCCGTCCTTCTCCAGCCTCGCCCGAGGTGTGAAAGAAGGGCAGGTCGGTGTGCTGCAGATGCTGCGCGTCACCTCTCGCGACTCACCACTGCCAACCATGGATTACATCAGGACGTCACATGGCATCTTTCACGACTGCATTGTGCACGACTTCGACATGCTGCGTTTCATTACGGGCGAGGACCCGGTGGAGATCTACTCGGTTGGCAGCAGTTTTGTGGAGGAGATCAGCGCACTGGGGGATCTGGACAATGTTCTCGTCGCACTCAGGTACGACGGCGGAATGATCGCCAGTATCGACGTGAATCGGTTTGCGTCCTACGGCTACGACCAGCGGATCGAGGTGTTTGGCAGCAGGGGCATGCTGCAGGCAGAGAACCGGTCGCCCGTATCCACGGTGTTATCCAGCGGCGATGGGTTGTTGAGGCCGACGATTGAGCATTCGTTCCCGACCCGCTACCGGGAAGCGTATCGGCAGGAGTTGGTGGTCTTCAGCGATTGTTTGCGTGAGGGGACTCCCTTGCCTGTGAGTCACGAGGATGTACGGATGAGTTTCATCCTCTCGGAGTTGGGCGAACAGTCCCACCGTGAAGCCAGGCCGCTTCGCGTGACTGATCATCCTGCGCTGAAGCATTCGCCAAGGGAAGATTCTAAAATATGAAATATCTTCTCCTCGCAGCAACCGCAACTGTGCTGTTGAGTATCACGGTCTCTGCCGCCAAGGTTAAAGACACCAAGTTCAAGTATGGTCGTGGTTTTTTTGATGCGCCATTTGATGAAGTAATCACTACTAAAACACCCGGGGCAAAAATTATCTATACTCTCGACGGAAGTGATCCCCGTCGTTCGAAAAATACAGTTAGTGGCACGAGTCCGATCACGGTGGCCATCAACCCGGACAGCATTACAAAACGCCCCAAAACCCCGGGTGTGATCGTGCGCGCTTATGCCAAAAAAGCGGGAATGGAGCAGACCAATATGGATACCCAGACCTATATTTTTTGTTGATAGTGTCAAGCGTCAAGGCTCAGCGAGTCCGGGTGGCGGCTGGCCGGTTGACGCCAAGGTGAATAGGCAGGTAATGATCTATGGAATAAATCAGAGCGTGGTCAGCGACGCCCGGTGGAAAGGCAAAATGTCTGACGCATTGAAAGCGATTCCCAGCATGTCACTAGTCTCATCCCTTGACCACTGGTTTGATCCGTCAGACGGATTATATGCCAATCCGCGTGAACAGGGGAAAAAGACGGAGATTCCGGGTTCCCTTGAACTGATCAATCCGAATGGGACAGAGGGGTTCCAAGTGAACGCCGGCATTCGGATTCGAGGCGGGTATAGTTCGACCTCCAGAAACCCGAAACACTCATATCGGCTTTTCTTCCGGGGTGAGTATGGGGATGCAAAGCTGAAATACCCATTGTTTGGCAAAGAAGGTGTGGATGAATTTGACAAAATCGATTTGCGAACCTCTCAAAACCACTCATGGGCGTTTGAGAACAGCAGGAGGAACACATTTTTGCGGGACATTTTTTGCCGGGATTTACAGGGCAAAAGCGGGCATCACTATACTAAGAGCCGTTATTACCACATTTATATGAATGGGATGTATTGGGGAATCTTTATGACCCAGGAACGGCGGAAGGGCGTTTTGGCGCATCCTATTTTGGTGGTAAATCCGAAGACTATGATGTGATTAAAGCCATGGGGTGGATGAAGCCAACGGAAGTGACTGATGGAACGTTGGATCTTTACCAGGAGTTGTTTGAAAGGACGTTGGATTGGTCGGGCGAAAACAAAGACTACTTCGCCCTGCTTGGTCTTAAACCGGATGGCTCGGTGGATCACAACGGAAAAATCCTGGTTGATGTGGATAACTTGATCGACTACATACTGGGTATTTTTTACACGGGTAGTAACGATGAAGCGGCGGCGTGGGGCGGACGCTCAACCAACAATTTTTTCTGTATGATAGACCACGACAACCCCACTGGTTTCAAGTTTTTCCGTCACGACGCTGAGCACTCTATGGATGTGGGATGGGAAGACAGGACGGCACCCGCAAACGACAAAAAGTTCAGGGAACTACCATGGTTTAATGGGCAAACACTTCACGAGCGGTTGTCGAAGAATGATGAGTACAGGATGCGTTTTGCGGATCATGTTTATCGTCATTTTTACAATGGCGGTTCGATGACCCCAGAGAATTCAATCGAACTGATGTCAACTCGTGTCGATGAGGTGCAGGCCGCCATTCCCGCTGAGGCGGCCCGATGGGGAAACACCTCAAGTCAGTCTCCGGAAATGTGGCAAAGAAACATCGACTATTTAATGAAACGTTGGCTACCAACGAGAAGGGATAAGGTAGCTCAGCAACTCAGGAATCGGGGCTTGTACCCGGACCTAGTCCCTCCCGCCGTGAAATCCAATGGTGCTGTCATCGCTCAACGCAAATGGGGAGCGGCACCAGGAACCATGATTACCCTTGAAAACAGTGCCGATCAAAGGGGAACGATATTCTATACAACCGATGGGACCGATCCCAGGACTGTTGGCGGGGGTGTCTCTGATCATGCCATGGATGGGGGAGTCAAAGCGGCGGTCATTGTATCTGGTACTGTACTGAAAGCCCGGGTTAACGACGGCAGCAAGTGGAGCCCATTGAGAGAAGTCCTTTATATTCAGAACATCAGAAAATCTTCGCTGCAGATCTCAGAGATTCATTATCATACGTATGGCAATGATTCTGGTTTGAATACAACTAATGCCTCTGAGTATGAATTTCTGGAGATAAAAAATTGCAGCAATAAAACGGTTCATATGACGGGTGCGATTTTTAGCGAGGGCATTCTCTATTCTTTTCCGGATAATGCAGTCATTGGGTCTGGCAGGCATGTTGTGCTTTCTTCGAACCCCAAGGCCTTTAGGGAGCGTTACGGTTTTCAACCCTTTGGAAAGTATCTCAGGAGGCTTGATAACAGCGGTGAAAAATTGGTTTTAAGAGATGCTCTCGGAAACGTGGTGGACTCCGTCGATTATGACGATAAAGCTCCATGGCCGGAGCCGGCTGACGGAACAGGTAAATCACTAACAAGAAAATATTTTAATGTTAACGGTGACAGTAATAACCCGGCTAATTGGGACGCCTCCCCTCAAAAGGATGGAACTCCCGGTGGAGAGAATATCTTTTAAGATGGACGGCCCCGGTGATGATGAAACATCTTCCGCAAACAAGTCTGCAAGATGGGTGAATAATCTCAGGGCCAAAGGTTTCACGCTGATTGAGTTACTGGTGGTGATTGCCATAATTGCCATTCTGGCGGGGATGCTGTTGCCGGCCTTGGCCAAGGCGAAGGGCAAGGCGCAAGGAATTCATTGTCTGAATAATGTCAAACAGTTGAGCTTGGGCTGGACGTTGTACGCGGACGATCACGAGGGGAAGTACGTCAATAACCACGGCCGCGATCAGACCCGTGAACAGCGAAATAACTGGGCCAACAATGTCTTGGACTGGGAAAACAGCACGGATAACACTAACCGCCTGGCGCTGACGTCGTCGCTGCTTTCGCCGTACATGGGCGACACGATTGAGATATTCAAATGTCCGTCCGACAAAAGTCGCGCAAAAAACGGTTACAGGAACCGGAGCTACTCGATGAACCATCTCATCGGTGATCCCGGCCCGTTGCTCGATCAATTTAATCCCGACTACGTCCAGTTCATCAACGACGGTCAGCTTCGTCAGTCGTCAGATATTTTTGTTTTCCTCGGCGAACATCCTGACACCATCAACGACGGCTACTACATGAACCGCTTTCACGAATACAAGTGGGGGAACATGCCGGCGTCCTATCACGCCGGCGCAACAGCTCTCTCTTACGCAGACGGTCACGCAGCGTCTCACCGCTGGAAGATCACAGGCGAGCACGGCACGATTCGCCCGCCGGTGCAGGGAGCTGTCGGTGGCATTGTTCCGGCCAAGCCGCGAACCGATTTCCAGTGGATCATCGATCACTCCAGCGTGTTTAAATAAATGATGCGGATGAGCAGACAAGGTATACTGATATTACAGTTGCCCTCACTGGTTTCCTTAAATTCATCCGTAATTGCCGTTTAGTGTGCAGAACTGAAAGCTGAAGGCAAATGAGACAACTGCTTATTATAGTAACCGCAGTCGTGCTGTTGACGGGGTGTGGGACGCTGCCGCAGTCGTCAGATATTTAAAGCTTCTAGAACGGTTGCAAAATCCGCACAACCGTATTATGGGGAGGGTGCCTGTCACACTATCGAGTCAGCCAATGGCAAGAACCTTAGCCTTGAGGAGATTCAAATCAACAGGGGACTGCCTCATTCCAGCTTCGGTCAGGGTGTCGATTCGATTCCCTTGATACAGCCACACCATCGGATTCTGGTTAAAAGAAGAAATGGGCAACTTGGTCAAACAAGCTACTCATTGATTGTGTTTCTGGAACCCTCCACAGCTGATGAGGTGGATATCTCTGGGATTGCGATTGCAGGCAGTAAAGCCTAGGTTTATGTCACCAAGACAGACTTGGCTTCAATGACCTCCACGCTGCTAATGGTAAATGAAAAACTGTCACAGTTATACACACCCTGACGTCTAAGTTATCGCAATGAGGCAACTACTCATCACAACAATCGCAGCCGCGCTGTTTGGCGTTGGCAACACGACCCGTGTCCAGGGCGACGCACCGGAGCCGTTGAAGCGGCACCTGTATGTGGCCGAGCCGGGCATTCGCAACTATACCCAATACGGGGGGCATGGGGTCATCGTGTTTGACATCGACGACAACTATCGCTTCGTGAAACGGATTCCCACGGGCGGCCTGACCGATGCCGGCAAGCCGCTCAACGTGAAGGGAATCTGTGGCAACGCTGCGACCGCCCGGCTGTATGTCAGCACCATCCGGCACCTGATCTGCATTGACCTGCACACGGACAGGGTGCTTTGGGAACGAACCTATCCGCTTGGCTGTGACCGGATGTCGATGTCGCCGGATGGCAGGATCATTTACCAGCCGTCGTTCGAGAAGGATGTCTGGTATGTGCTCGATGCCGACAGCGGCGATGAAATCACCCGCGTGACGCCAAAGTCAGGGGCGCACAACACGGTTTACGGCAACGACGGCAAGGAAGCCTATCTTGCCGGGTTGAGATCCAACCTATTGACCGTCACGGAAACCACGATGCACACAGTCAAAAAACGGATCGGACCGTTCAGCAACCGGATTCGACCCTTCACCGTCAATGGCGCGCAGACGTTGTGTTTCGTAAACATCAACGGCTTGCTGGGATTCGAAATCGGGGACCTTGTAACGGGGAGGAAACTTCACCGTGTTGAGGTGAAGGGGTACAAGATGGGGTTAGTCAAGCGTCACGGCTGTCCGAGCCACGGCATCGCCATGACGCCCGATGAAAAGGAACTCTGGGTGACCGATGGCCACAACGAGTCGCTGCATATTTTCGACGCCACAAAAATGCCGCCGGTGCAGGTGCAAAGCATCAAGCTCCGTGAGCAACCTGGCTGGATCACATTCAGCTTGGACGGAAAAACCTGCTGGCCATCGACCGGCGATGTCATCGACGTCAAGACGCGCAAAATTGTCACGACATTGACAGACGAAAAAGGCCGCATGGTGATGAGCGAAAAACTGCTAGAGGTTGATTTTGTGGGAGGCAAGGTCAGCGCAGTGGGCGACCAGTTTGGCAAGGGATACGAAAACTGAACATTTCCTGAACTGAAAATTTTTTGGATCACGAAAAAAACAAACAGGAAAAGAGAACAACCAATCACCCCTCTGCGTTTATTTTTTCTGAAAAGTTAAAACTTAGCCGAAGCGGACGCTTGCGAACGGTTGGCTGCCGGGTACACTCTCTGCGCCGCAAGTCGGCAACCGCCAACCAAAGTACTTCAATGATGCCGGTGTGGTGGAATTGGTAGACACGAGGGATTTAAAATCCCTTTCCCGCGAGGGAGTGCCGGTTCAAGTCCGGCCACCGGTACCATATTGTCCACCGAAATCTTCTGGATTGTTGCGGGCTGGCTTTGTAACAATCTCCCGGAGCTATGGAAATTCTTGAGATCGTCATTACGCTGGGGATGCTGGTGCTGCTGCAGGCGGTGCTCGGTTTCGACAACCTGTTGTACATCTCGCTCGAGTCGAAGCATGCCCCGGAGGAGCGGCAGTCGGCGGTGCGCAAGTGGGGAATAGGCATCGCCGTTGGCCTGCGGATCGTGCTGCTGTTCCTGCTGATCTCGATGATCGGCGCGTTTCAAAGCACGTGGTTCACGCTGCCGTGGGAGGGCGTGATCGAGGGCACTTTTAATCTGCACAGCCTGATCGTGCTGTTGGGGGGCGTGTTCATCGTGTACACCGCCATGAAGGAAATTTTCCACATGATTGTTGTGGAAGACTTTCAGACGGAGATCAAGCGTGAGCCGGCTTCAGCCTCTTCGGTGATCATGAAGATTGTGTTTATGAACGCTGTATTTTCTTTTGATTCCATTTTAAGTGCGATCGCGTTGGTGAGTGATTCTAGTTCGAATGCGGTTGAACCAATCAGTCCCACGAACTTCTGGATCATGGTTGTTGCCATTATGACTGGTGGTGCGCTGATGATCTGGCTGGCCGACAGCGTGTCCGCTTTCCTGCAGCGCAACCGGATGTATGAGGTGCTGGGCCTGTTCATCCTGTTCGTCGTGGGCATTTTGCTGTTGAGCGAGGGCGGCCATCTGGCGCAATTGAAATTGTTCGGGGAGGAAATCCATTCGATGAGCAAGGCGACTTTCTATTTTGTGATTACCGTGCTGGTGCTGACGGAAGTGGTGCAAAGCCGCTACAAGAAAAAGCTGCTGCAACAACAAAAGTCGCTACGGAAATGACTCACGCCTTGAGGCGGGTGCCCTTGGGGTCGTGGATTGGGAGGGTGACCTTGGCCGGGACGCGCTCGCCGAACAACTCGATCTCCACCCCGGTTCCCGGCTTTGCCAGGGGCAGCGGCAGGTAGCAGTATCCGATCGACCGGTCGATCGTGTGAGCATGCCCGGCGCTGCGCAGCCGCGAGACGATTTTGTTGTCGTGCCAGACCGACTCCGCGCCGTAGGCCGGCAATGCGTTGCCCTCGAGAATGACGGTTCGCAGTCGCGTTTGAAGCCCCTCCCCCTTGAGCTTGGCCAAGGCGTCGCGCCCGATGAAGTCGCCCTTGGCCATGTCGGCGCAGAAACCCATCCCGGCCTCGAGCAAGTTGTCCTCCGGTGTTACGTCGGTGCTCCAGTACACGTAGCCTTTCTCGAGTCGCAACGAGTCGAGCGCCTTGTAGCCGGCGGGGTGGATGCCGTGCGCTTGGCCAAGCTCGAGCAGCGCGTCCCACACGGCACCGGCGTTGGTGTTGGCGAGGTACAGTTCCCAGCCAAGTTCGCCGATGTAACTGACACGCTGCGCCCAGGCCGGTTTGCCGGCGACGGTGAGTTGCCGAGCGGTGAGGTAGGGGAAAGAGTCGTTGCTGATGTCGTCATCGGTCGCTTGACCAAGCACGTCGCGTGCGCCTGGCCCCCACATGCCGATGCAGGCAAAGTCGTCGGTCACGTCGCGCACCTCGACCGAGCCGTCGTCCGGCGCGTGCGAGCGCACCCACTCAAGGTCGTTCGATAAAAACGACGTGCCGGTGATGACGCGAAACCGGTCGCCCGACAGTCGGCAAACGGTGAGGTCGCTCTCGATGCCGCCGTGTGCGTTGAGGAACTGCGTGTAAACGAGCGAGCCGACGGGGCGGTCGACATTGTTGCAGGCAACGCGTTGCAGTAGGCCAAGCGCGCCGGGCCCGCTAACCTCGAATTTGCCGAAGGACGTCATGTCGAACAGCGCGGCTCGCTCGCGTGCGGCGAGGCATTCTTCGCGGATGAGATCGTGATACGGCGCGCGACCCCAGCCCCACTCGTGTTGGTCGTCGGCCGCTTGGCGGGACGGCTCGCCGGGCCGGAAAAAGTTGACGCGTTCCCAGCCGTTTTTCTCGCCGAACTCCGCGCCGAGAGCGGCGAGCCGGTTGTACAGAGGGCTCTTGCGGTGGTCGCGCGCCCAGAGGGTTTCGTCGGCCGGATAGTGTTGGTGGTAGTAGTAGTGATAGACCTCGCGCGCCTTCTCGGCGACGAAGTTGGTGTTGCCGTAGTTTGCGCCGAAGCGGCGGATGTTCATTTCGTGTAGGTCGAGCGATGGCTCGCCGTCGATGATCCACTCGGCCATCACCTTGCCCACGCCGCCGGCCCCGGCGATGCCGTTGAGCGACATGCCGGCCGCGACGAAAAACCCGGGCACACCCGGCACCGGGCCGAGGCAGTAGTGGCCGTCGGGCGTCATGGCGTCTGGGCCGTTGATCAGCTTGATGACCTCGGCTTGCTCGATCAGCGGGATGCGCCGCAGTGCGCCCTCCATCACCGGCTCGAACAGTTCCCAATCCTCCGGGAGCAGTTGCTGTGTGAAGTCCCACGCGACACCGCCGGCAGCCCAGGTTTTCGGCTCCAGCTCGAAGCCTCCAACGAGGAAGCCTCCAACCTCCTCGCGTAAGTAAAACAGGTTATCGGGATCGCGCACGACTGGTGTTTGCTCCGGCAATTCGTGGCCGAGGATGTGCCGTGTGGTGACGTATTGGTGCATGATCGGCACCATCGGCGTGAGTGCCCCGACCATCGCCGAGAGGCGCGGCGCCCATTGGCCGGCGGCGTTGAGGACGATCGCCGTTTGCACGGTGCCTTTGTCCGTCTCGACGTGCGTGACCGCGCCCGCGCCGTCGCGCCCGATGCCTGTGACGCGGCAGTTCGTCTCGATGGCGACGCCGAGTTCGCGGGCGCGCTTGGCGAACTCGAGCGTGATGCCGTTGGGGTCCATCCAGCCGTCGTCGGGGATGTGCACTGCGCCCTCGATGCCGTCGGGGGAAAGAAACGGCGCGATATCGAGCGCCTCCTTGGCGGAGATGGTGCCGACGTCGAGGCCGAGCCCGCGCGCCCGGCTGACCTGCCGCTGCAGCGCCTTGAGCCGGTCCGGGCTGGAGGCCAGGCGCAGGCTGCCGACCTTGTGCCAGCCGATGTTGTTGGCGCCCTCATCCCTGAATTGGTCGTAAAGCCCAATACTGTAATTCATCAGCCGCATCAGCGCGGGCGAGGTGCGGAACTGGCTGACGAGGCCGACCGAGTGAAACGTGGTGCCGCTGGTCAGTTCCCCCTTCTCGATGAGCAGCACGTCGGTCCAGCCGCGCTTGGCCAAGTGCCACGCGATGCTGCAGCCGGTGATGCCTCCGCCGATGATAACGACTTTCGCCTGTTGATTCATGGGCGGCGCACCTTGGCCAAGCGGCCCGTGGGCGACAATAGCTATTTCTGGTGACGCCTCCCGCGGGCTTGCGCTTGGCCAAGGCGGTCGGCATCGTCCCGGCCCCAAACTTATTACCGTTTAGTCGGCTTCTTTTTATGAAATCCCTTTTCAAGCGCCTTGGCAGTGATCCGAAGTACGAGCGGTGGCGGTGGCAGATGTTTGCCGTCACTTGGTTGGGCTACGCGGGGTTTTATCTGACGCGCAAGTCGTTCTCCATCGCCAAGACCGGGATGGGGGAGGGAACCGAAGTGGGGTTGTTGGATACCGACATGGCGTGGATCGACATGGGGTATCTCATTGCTTATGCGATTGGCCAATTCGTCTGGGGCATCACGGCTGACAAGGTAGGCCCACGGAAAGTGCTATTGGGTGGCATGCTGATTTCGATTTTGACCGGCGTGGCGATGGGTGTCTCCACGCTGCCTCTGGCGTTGGGGGTGTTTTTCTTCATCCAGGGCCTATGCCAGTCCACGGGCTGGGCGCCGTTGACGAAAAATGTTAGTAATTTTTTTTCCCAGCGGGAGCGAGGCACCATCATGGGGATGTGGTGCACCAACTACGCTGTTGGGGGTGTGGTGGCTTCGGCACTGGCGGCTTGGGCGGCTACACAATGGGGTTACCAGTATGCCTTTTTTGTCCCAGCGGGGGTGTTGCTCTGCATTTGGTTCCTGTTCGTTTTCTGCCAATGCAACCGGCCGGAGGACGTTGGCTTGCCGCCTATCGAGGAATATCACGATGAGCAAAAGGAAGTCGGGGAGGAGCCTGATCACGAGGAGGGGCAATCGTGGAGCAACGTCATCTCAGTGCTGAAAGACCCGATGGTGCGAATGCTGGCCGGCGTTTATTTTTTCCTCAAGCCGACCCGGTACGCGATCCTGTTTTGGGGGCCGGTGTACATCACTGAGAAACTGGGCACGCGCGGCGAGGAAACCGCGTACATGGACGGCGCCATCGCCACTTTGTTCGAACTGGCCGGGCCACTGAGCGTTTTGATCGCCGGCATCATGACGGACAAGGTGTTCGGCTCACGGCGCATGCCGGTGGCGGTGACATGTCTGCTGAGCCTGTCGGTGTTGCTCTTCATGCTGGATGATCTCCCGGCGAATCGTTACGCCTTGGGGGCCGGGTTTTTCATGATTGGCATCCTGCTTTACGCCCCCGATTCGCTCATCAGCGGCACAGCGGCTGTGGACTTTGGAACCCGGAAAGGAGCAGGCACCGCCGCCGGCATGATCAACGGTTGCGGCTCCTTTGGGGCCGTGCTGGGAGGCGCCCTGCCGGGGCTGGTCAAGGAACAGTGGGGTTGGGATGGCATTTTCCTCGCCTTGAGCATCTCGATTCTCATCGCCGGGCTGTTACTGCTGCCACAATGGAACAAGCTACCCAAGTCTCACAACAAACCGCAGACGCCGTGACGCCCCTCGGAGATTGAACTTGGGCAGTTTGCACTACACCCTCCCGTTGCCCGATCATGCCCAAGCGCCGCGCTGCCAACATCGCCTTTGCCCTATTGCTGACCGTGTGCTTATGCGGCTTGGCCAAGCGCACTGTCTCGGCCGCGCCGTTGCAGTGGCACGATCTTGGGCATTACCGCGAGGCAAAAGTGAACCGGCCGGTTGGTCAGGCCTCTGGCTTCTCACTGCTTTCGGCCAAGGCCTCTGGCGTCGAGTTCACCAACCGCCTGGCCCGCGCTCGGATGGTCAACGCCAACCTGCTCAACGGCGCGGGCGTCGCCGCCGGTGACGTTGACGGCGATGGGCTGTGCGACCTCTATTTGTGCAGCCTCGACGGCGACAACGGGCTTTTCAAAAACCTCGGCAACTGGAAGTTCAAAAACATCACGGCTGGGGCGGGGGTCGGTGCACCGGGTATGTCGAGCACCGGCGCGGCGTTTGGCGACGTGGACGGCGACGGCGATCTAGATTTGTTTGTCACCTCCTGCGGTGGGCCGAACGCGCTCTTCATCAACGACGGCAGCGGCCGGTTCACGAATCGAACCAAAGCGGCTGGCGTCGAGGCGCTGAAGATCGGCTCGACGTCCGTGGCGATGGGTGACGTTGACGGCGACGGCGACCTCGATATTTACGTCGCCAACTACGGCGAGACCTCCGTCCTGCGCTCGGGCGGCTCGGTGTCGGTGCGCACCATCAACGGCCAACCAGTGGTCACCGGCCGGTACGCCAACCGCATCCGCATCATTGGCGGCGACATGGTCGAGGTCGGCGAGCCTGACTTTCTCTACTTCAACGACGGCAGCGGCAACTTCACCAAAGTCGACTGGACCGGCGGCAACTGGCTCGACGAGAACGGCGAACCGATCAAGAAAGAGTTCTGGGACCTTGGCCTTTCAGTGATGATCCGCGATGTCAACCAGGACGGTCGGCCGGACATTTACGTTTGCAACGACTTCCAGACACCGGACCGGTTTTGGATCAATCTGGGTGATGGCAAATTCCGGCTCATCGGCGAGATGGCGCTGCGCCACCGCAGTTACTTCGCGATGGCGGTGGACTTCGCCGACATCAACCGCGACGGGCACGACGACTTTTTCGTCGCTGACATGATGAGCCCCACGCACCTGCTCGAGATGACGCAGATTGTGATCACCAATCCGTTAGACAAGCCGATCGACGAGTTGATCGACCGGCCGATCATTCACCGCAACACGCTCCTCGTGAACCGCGGTGACAACAGCTATATGGACACCGCCAACTTCAGCGGTGTCGCTGCCACAGAGTGGACCTGGGGTGCAACCTTCCTCGACGTCAACCTCGACGGCCTTGAGGATTTGCTGATCGCCAACGGCCATGCGTTCGACACGCAGGACCTCGACGCCATCGAGCGGACCGCCAGGCTCGGCAAATTGCCGGCGGCGCAGGCACGCAAAAAAGTCTTTCTGTACCCGCCGCTGACCGTCCCCAATATGGTTTTTCGCAACGACGGCGGCTTGCGCTTCACTGAGGCCGGCAGCCAATGGGGTTTCGAGTCGAAAAACATCTCGCACGGTATTTCGCTGTGCGACCTCGACAACGACGGGGACCAGGACGTGGTGGTGAACTGCCTCAACGAGCCGCCGCTGCTCTATCGCAACAACGCCACCGCGCCTCGCGTGTCAGTGGCGCTGCGAGGCGCGCGAGGCAACACACGCGGCATTGGCGCGCGCATCATCGTTCGCGGAGGGCCGTATGAGCAGTCGCAGGAAATGATCGCTGGCGGCCGCTACCTCGCCGGCGACGAGCCGCTGCGTAGCTTCGCGGCTGGCCAGGCGCAAAGCCTCACGATCGAGGTCGCTTGGCCAAGCGGCAAACGAACCGTCATCACCGGGGCCAAGCCGAACCACGCCTACGAGATTCACGAAAAAAACACGCAGCCCAAGCCGCCACCCTTGGCCAAGCCGAGGCCGATGTTCATCGACGCAAGCGACTGGCTCAACCATGAGCACAGCGAACATCCGGTGGACGATTTTCTGCGCCAGCCGATGCTGCCTCGCCGCCTCACCGAGTCCGGCCCCGGCGTGGCATTCCTTGACTGGGATCTCGATGGCCGCGACGAGCTGTTTTTCGGTTCCGGCGCCGGGGGAAAGCTGGTTGGCTACAAGGTTGCCGCCGGTGGCCGCTTGACCAAGTTAAGCGAACCGGCGTTCAACCTGCCACTCGCCGGCGACATGCTAGGTTTGGGCGCGGATCAGCAGGGCCTGCTGGCAGTGGTGTCCGCGCACGATTCTCCCGAGCCGATTGCACCGTCGCTGCAACGTTTCCGGCCCGGGGCCTCTGAGCCAGAAACGATCGAGTTGCCGTCGGCAAACCACTCCGACGCAGGCTCGATCGCTGTGGCGCACGTGGATAGCGACGACTATATTGACGTGTTCGTCGCCGGGCGGGGCATCCCCAGAAAGTTCCCGCAGCCGGCTTCGTCGTGGTTGCTGCGCGGCGGCCCGGGCGGACTGAAACTCGACGCCGAACAGTCCGCCGTCTTTGCGAACATCGGATTGGTGACGGCTGCCGTGTTCGTGAATTTGGACGATGACGAATTGCCGGAACTGGCGCTGGCAACCGAGTGGGGGCCGATCCGGATTTTCAAAAACACCGGCGGCAAATTCACCGACGCGACAAAAGCGTGGGGGCTCGACCAGCGGCCGGGTGTTTGGCAGACGCTGGCCGCTGGAGATTTTGACAATGACGGCCGGTTCGACCTGCTCGCCGGCAACTGGGGACTGAACAGCCACCTCAAGCACGGTGAAAAACGGGTGCCGTATCTTGTCCACGCCGACATCGGCGGCGAAGGTTTTTACGATGCGCTTGAGGCGCGGTTCGCCGTGGCATCGCAACGGCTGTTGCCGCGTCACCAGTTGGTTACACTCGAGTTGCTGTTCCCATTTTTGCGCGAAAACTTCCCGACCCACCGCCAATACGCTAGTTCGACGCTTCAGCAAATTTTCGCAGCTCAACTGGCCGGGGCCAAGTTGATCAAGGCGTCGCACCTCGCCTCGGTGCTGCTGCTCAATCGCGACGGGACATTTGAAACCAAGCCGCTGCCGGTCGAGGCTCAACTCACGCCAGTCAACGGCGCGACCGTGGCCGACTTTAACGGCGACGGAAACGAGGACGTGTTCCTCAGCCAAAACTTTTTTGCGGTGCGAGTGGAGGATTACCGGATGGATGCCGGCGAGGGTCTGCTGCTGCTCGGCGACGGGGCGGGCGGGTTCGCGAGCGTGTTCGGGCACCGCAGCGGCATCAAGATTTTTGGCGAGCAACGAGGCTGCGCTGTGGGCGATCTGAACGACGACGGCCGCCCCGACCTGTTGATCGCGCAAAGCAAGGGCCGCCCGAAACTGTACCTCAACGCACTTGGCCAACCCGGTCTGCATGTGCGACTGAAGTTTAACGGCGGCACTGTAAGCAGCCAGGGGGCGGTGCTTCGGCCGGTTTACAAAGACGGGTCAAAAGGCCCGGTCCGGCTGGTCAGCGGCAGTTCCGGCCGATACTCGCGAAACAGCGACACGCAAATTCTCGGGGCGGCCGGGCGCATCCGCAGCGTCGAGGTCACTTGGCCAAACGGAATGAAGCGTGGGGAAAAAGTCACCGATCCAGCCCAGTTGCTCGAGTTATCTGCCGAGTGATCACCCTAAAGCGCCTTGGCGGCGATGTCGGTGCGGGTGAAGGCGCCTTCGAACTTGATTTTTGCGGCGGCTTCGTAGGCGAGGTCGCGGGCGGCCTGCAGCCCTTGGCCAAGCGCGGTGACGCCCAGCACGCGGCCGCCGCTGGTGACGACGTTTTCGCCGGCGAGCTTGGTTCCGGCGTGGAAAACTTTCACACCGGGTAGGGCATCGGCGTCCGCGATGCCATTGATGACTTTGCCTTTTTCGTAGCTGCCGGGATAACCGCCGGAGGCCATCACGACACAGGCGGAGGATTGCGCCGACCATCGCAATTCGTGCCCGGCGAGCGTGCCATCGATGCTCGCCTCGAGCAGGTCAACGAGGTCGTTCTCGAGGCGCGTGACATACACCTGCGTCTCGGGGTCGCCGAAACGGGCGTTGAACTCGAGCACTTTCGGGCCGTTGTCGGTGAGCATGACGCCGGGGTAAAGCATGCCGCGAAAGTCGATGCCTTCTGCGACGCAACCGTTGAGCCAAGGGTCGAGCACGGAGTCGGCGATCTCGGTGAGTTTTTCATCGCTCAAAAACGGCACAGGCGAGTAGGCACCCATGCCGCCGGTGTTCAGGCCTTCGTCGCCGTCGAGGGCGCGTTTGTGATCCTGCGAGCTGGGGAAAAGCTTGGCGCATTTGCCATCGCACAATGCGTGTAGCGACACCTCCATGCCGGTGATCAATTCCTGGATCAACACGCTCGAGCCGGCCTCGCCGAACGCGCGGTCGGTCATGATCTGGTCGATCGCCTTGTCGGCTTCGCCGGTGTTGTTGCAGATGAGCACGCCCTTGCCGAGCGCGAGCCCGTCTGCCTTCACCGCGCATTGGCCGTCGAGCGACGCGGCGAACGCCTTGGCCCCGGTCGCGTCGGCGAATGAGGCTGAGCGCATCGTCGGGATGCCATTGCGATCCATGAATTCCTGCGAGAAAATTTTGGACGATTCAAACTGTGCCGCCTCCTGTGTTGGCCCCCAGATGCGGAGACCGGCGGCCTGGAATTGATCGACGATGCCCATGGCCAGAGGGTTGTCCGGGCCGACGACGGTGAGGCCGGCTTGGTTGTCGCGGGCGAACGCGAGCAGCGCCGGCAAATCCTCCGCACCGATGTCGACGCACTCGACCGCCGAGCCGTTGGCTGCGAGCGTCTCGCCGCCGATACCGGCATTGCCAGGGGCGCACCAAATCTGCGTGGCACGGGGGGACTGTGCCAGTTTCCAAATCAGGGCGTGTTCACGGCCGCCTCCGCCTATTACCAGAATTTTCATCAAGCTCTGCGGCGGCACATCGTAAATGAGCCTTGGCGGCGGGAAAGCATTTTTCGCAGGGGCGCGTTTGATTAGACTGCGGCCATGGCGGGCGAGCTTCGGGAAATCGCGTCCGGCGGCCAGACCGGGGTCGATCGCGGCGTGCCGTGCAGGGGCTGGTATCCGCTGGGCCGCTGGGCGGAGGACGGTCCGATCGCTGCGCGGTATCCGCTGTGGGAGACGCCCGATGCCGACCGGACGGCGGGTCAAGCGGAGTCGTTGCGGCAATTCATCGGGCAACATGGAATCGGCGTGCTCAACGTCGCCGGTCCGCGGGAGTGGGGGGAGCCGGGCGTGGTGGAGTTCGTCGCCTGGCTGCTGGAGGCCGCGCTTGGCCGGGAGGGTGGCTGGCAAAATTAAATTGAGCCGTTTTGGGTTTGCCGTCACTCTCTCCGCCCCTGAAATGCGGAAGGTGAACATAGGATTGGTCGGGTGCGGCACGGTTGGCAGCGGCGTGGTGAAGGGCTTGGCCCGCAACGGCGCGTTGATGGGGTCGCGTCTCGGCGTGCACTTTTCGCTCGGCGGCGTGGCGGTGCGCAACCCGCGCAAGGCCCGTGCGGCGCGCCTGGCCAAGGGCCTAGTCACTAGCGACTGGGAGTCGCTGGTGCGCGATCCGAAGATCGACGTGGTGGTGGAATTGATGGGCGGCACGACCACGGCACGCAAAGTGGTGGCGGAGGCACTCAAACTCGGCAAGCCGGTTATCACCGCAAACAAGGCGCTGATCTCCGCGCACGGCGAGTCGATCTTTCGGCTGGTCGAGAAGAACGGCGGCAACCTTTATTACGAGGCCTCGGTGGCGGGCGGCATCCCGATCATCAAGTCGCTGCGCGAGGGCCTGAGCGGCAACCGCATACAGCGGATTTACGGCATCCTCAACGGCACCTGCAATTACATCCTCACCCAAATGGAGGCTGAGGGTAGCGATTTCGAAGACGTGCTCGCGGACGCGCAGCAGATGGGCTATGCCGAGGCCGAGCCATCGCTCGATGTCGATGGATTTGATGCGCAGCACAAGACCGGCATTCTCGCCTCGCTGGCGCATGGATTCTGGGTGAAGCCGTCGCAGATTTTTGTTGAGGGTATCCGCCACATTACGCCGCTGGACATTCAGTTTTCACGGCGACTCGGCTACTGCATCAAGCTGCTGGGCATCGTCAAGAAGCTTGGCGGCAAAGTGCAGATCGCCGTCCACCCGGCGCTGGTACCGGAGACTCACGTGCTGGCCAACGTCAGCGACGTGTTCAACGCCATCCTCGTGCGCGGCGACATCGTCGGAGACACCCTGCACTACGGCCAGGGCGCCGGTGCGGATGCCACCGCGAGCGCGGTGTTGAGCGATCTCGCCGACGCGGCGCTGGACTTGAAAAACGGCAGTATGGGCCGCGTACCGCCGTTTGTGCCGCATGAGCAGGACGGCGCGGTGCTGCCGATGGACAAGGCGGTCAGCCCGTTTTATTTGCGGTTGAGCGTGATCGACCGGCCGGGAACTCTGGCCAAGATCGCAGCAATCCTGGGCGAAATGAAGATCGGCATCTGCTCGGTGACACAGCCGGAGGGGCACGTCGGCGAGAGTGTGCCGCTGATTCTGATGCTGCACGATGCGCCGGATCTTGTGATGCGGCAGGCGCTCAAGAAAATCGCCCGACTTTCTGCGATCAAGGCCAAGCCGACGATGATCCGCGTGGAAACATTTGAATGACCTTGATTGGAAACGACACTAACTCAACAGGCGTGTGGCAGGGATTGATCCGTCGCTACGCGAAGCATCTGCCGGTTGACGACTCGACACCGATCGTGTCGCTGCTTGAGGGAAACACGCCACTGATTCGAGCCGATCGCCTGGCCCGCGAGATTGGCGGCGACATCGAGCTGTACCTCAAGTACGAGGGCCTGAACCCGACCGCTTCGTTCAAGGATCGAGGGATGACCGTGGCGGTGTCCAAGGCCATGGAGCGCGGCGCAGAGGTGCTCGTTTGCGCGAGCACCGGCAACACGTCCGCCTCGGCGGCGGCCTACGCGGCGCGCGCCGGGATAAAGTGTGTTGTGCTACTACCGCACGGGAAAATCGCTCTGGGCAAACTAGCACAGGCGCTGATGCACGGTGCGACCACGGTTGCTATCGAAGGCAACTTTGACGATGCGCTGCGGATCGTTCGTGAACTGGGTGAGACCGGCGAGGTGGAGGTCGTGAACAGCATCAACCCAGTACGTATCGAGGGCCAAAAGACAGCGTCGTTCGAGGTGGTTGACCAGCTTGGACAAGCGCCGGACTTTCATTTTCTGCCGGTCGGCAATGCCGGCAATATCACCGCTTACTGGAAGGGTTACAACGAGTACCGCGATGCTGGCTTGGCCAAGGCAGTACCGAGGATGTTCGGCTTTCAGGCTGCCAACGCTGCGCCGCTGGTCGAGGGTCGGCCCATCGAGAATCCGCAGACGGTGGCCACTGCCATCCGCATCGGCAACCCGGCCAGTTGGGATGGTGCGATGAATGCCCTCAAGGAATCCAACGGCCACATTGCCAAGGTGAGCGATGAGGAGATTCTGGCGGCGTACAAGTTGGCGGCGCGCACCGAGGGCGTTTTTGCCGAACCGGCTAGCGCCGCGCCGCTGGCTGGGCTGATCCATTGCGTACGCGACAACTTGATTCCGGCTGGAAGTCGGGTGGTTGCCACACTCACTGGCCACGGCCTTAAGGATCCGGACAACGCCATTAGCGTCTCCGGCCTCGAGCCGACTGTCGTTGCTCCGGAGATAGATGCTGTGAAGCGGGTCATTGGGCTTTGAGTTGCGGAGTTTTTTTTAAACGCTAATTCACGCGAATGTGCTGCGCGTTTCCTTCTCCCTGAGGAGCGCACGAGAGCCGCGTTTACTTCCCCCCTTGGCTTGCCAAGGGGCTGCTGCGCTTTTACCGTCCTTCGCCTGTATGGAGAAGGTTGTTATTATCGGGTCCGGTTGCGCCGGACTGACTGCTGCAATTTACACCGCGCGCGCCAATCTCGAGCCGCTTGTGCTGACCGGCGCGATGCCGGGTGGTTTGCTCACCACGACCAGTATCGTCGAGAATTTCCCCGGTTTCGCCAAGGGCATCGACGGCACGGAGTTGATGATGGAGATGCAGCAACAGGCCGAGCGGTTTGGGGCTAGGATTCAGTTTGGGAGTGCGGTGGATGCAATCGATTTCAGCGGCAGCCCATTGAAACTGACCGTGGACGGCAACGAGGTGGAGACGCAGACGGTGGTCATCGCCAGCGGGGCGGGTCATCGGCATCTAGGGCTGGATAGCGAGGCCGCGCTGGAGAAAAAGGGCGTCACTTACTGCGCGACCTGCGATGGGGCGCTGCCAATGTTCCGGGACCAGCCGCTGGTGGTGGTCGGTGGCGGCGACTCAGCCTGCGAGGAGGCGACTTATCTAACTCGTTTTGCATCAAAGGTTTACTTGGTTCACCGGCGTGATGAGTTGCGGGCTTCGAAGATAATGGCCGAGCGCACTTTGTCCCATGACAAGATTGAGATGGTATGGAACTCGGAAGTCACCGAGGTGACGGATGTCGAGCAGGATAAAGTGACCGGAGTGAAAGTGCGAAACACTTCGGGCGAAGAGAGCACGATCGATTGCGCCGGGTTGTTTATCGCGATCGGGCACGTGCCGAACACGCAGTTATTCCAAGGCGTGATCGACATGGATGATGCCGGTTATATCTTGCCCAAGCGTGGGCAGGAAACCAATGTCGTTGGCGTGTTCGTGGCGGGCGACTGCTCGGATCACGTTTATCGGCAGGCGGTGACGGCGGCCGGACAGGGTTGCGCGGCGGCGATCGAAGCGGAGCGTTACCTGGCCTCTCTCGACCAGTGACACCGCTTGGCTGGGGAGTTTTCGGCGAAATATTTTTCAACCATGCAGCCACGCAAGGCACAGATTAAACGCGACACTGGCGAGACAAAGATTCGGCTCAGCCTGAACATCGACGGCAGGGGCAAGTCGAAAATAGACACCGGCGTTCCGTTCTTCGATCACATGCTGACGCTGTTCGCGAAGCACGCGACAATGGATCTCAACCTGCGTTGCAACGGCGACGTCGAGGTGGATGATCATCACACCGTCGAGGACTGCGGCATCGCGCTTGGCCAGGCGTTCGCCGGGGCGCTTGGCGACAAGAAGGGCGTGCGGCGTTACGGCACCGGGTTCGACCCGCGTAACCCGTTCACCGGCGAGGCGTACGTGCCGATGGACGAGTGCCTCGCGCGCTGCGTGGTCGACTTCAGCAACCGGCCGCACCTCGTTTGGCGCGGCTTGGCCAGGCACCACCAAAAAGGCATCACAGATGCCGACAAGTCGCAGGACATGTCATCGGTGTTTCGCTTCGGCTTGGCGCGGGATTTTTTCCAGGCGTTCACCAACGACGCCCGGTGCAACCTGCACCTCGAGTTGCTGTACGGCGACGAGCCTCATCACATCGTGGAGGGACTGTTCAAGGCGTTCGCCCGGGCGACCGACTTTGCCTGCCAACACGACCCCCGAATTGCCGGGCAGTTGCCCAGCACGAAGGGAAAATTGTAGCTGCCTTGAATAAGCCCGTTTTGGGGCGCGTCATTTGAAATGCCGGAAGAACCAGCATATTCCTCGGCCGAAGAGCCTCAACTGGTCGAGTGGGCCAAGTCAGGCGACATGCAGGCATTCGAGGAGCTGGTTGCCCGTTATCGCGACCGCATCTACGTGCGCGCCTACAGCATCATGCGCAATGAGACTCTCGCGGTGGATCTTTCTCAGAATGCGTGGGTGAAGGCGTGGCAGCGACTTGATCAATTCCATGGTGAAGCGAGTTTTCCAACTTGGCTGAGCCGGATCGTCACCAACCTCTGTCTCGACGAACTTCGGCGCCAGAAACGGGCGCGGATGGACTCCATCGAGGCGATGGAGGAAACCACTGGCCCGGTCGAGAACCGGATGGAGGTGGAGACGGTCGATCCCGTCGAGGGACTGAGCCGTCGAGAACTGCGGGAACGAATCGACGCTGCCTTGGCCAAGCTTTCGGATAAACACCGAACGGTGATCGTCCTCTACGAGTTCGAGCAAATCGAGTACAGGGAGATCGCCGAGAAGATGGGCACCTCCATTGGGACTGTCATGTCGCGGTTGTTTTATGCCCGAAAGCGAATGGCCAGTTTACTGAAGGAAACGCTGAAGCGGGACGGATTAATCGAATGAACGAAAACGAGATACAACTGAAAGTACAGGCCCTGGTGGACGGTGAACTCACCGGTCGCGAGGCGGAGGAATTGCGCGACCGGTTGGAAACCGATGCCGGGCTCAAGGAGTTTTATGAGCGGCTCACCGCCGTGCGTGAACTGATGGCCGGTGCCGAGTTGCCGCGCACACTGCCGGAGTCGGGCGACTTTCACTGGAGCCAAATATCAAAGGCCATCGAGTGTGAAGAACGGCAAGCCAAGCACATGGCTAGGCCGGCTTCGGGTGCGAACTGGCTACTACGTTGGGTGTTCCCGCTTGCAGGCATTGCGTGCCTGATGCTGTTGCTCACTCTGCAACAAACCAGGAATCCCAATCTCAGCATACCTCTTGGAAGTGATCACGAGTTGGAACTGTCCATCGATGATCTTGATGTGATGACTTTCAACACCGGGGACGACAACATGAGCGTTGTCTGGCTTGATTACACCATCAACCTCCAGCAGGACGAGATAGATCTATGGCTTGATTAAGGCTGCCAAACCATCTATGAATCCTCCTTTAGTGATAACTTCGTCGCTCAATAACTTGATAAGTCGATTTACTTTTCTGGTCGCACTGCTGGTATTTGTCGGTGGCGGCTTCGTTGTGGCGCAGGCCGATCCGATTACCGTCCAGGCCCTCTTGGTATTGGGCTCATGCAAGGAGGATAAATCTAAAACGGAGGTTTCCAACACGATTCGGAAGCGTTTGGCCAAGGTCTTCAAATGGATGAAGTACTATGAACTTCGTTCAAGGCGACTAGGCATTGTCGATGGCGCCACAAAAACCGCAAAGCTGAGCAAGACCGCAAAAATCGAGGTCTCCAATCTAAAGAATGGAAAAGTTGCGGTCAGCCTGTTTAGCGAAGGCAAAATGCTGGTTCAAAAAAGTCAGGCATTGAAGATCGGTAGTTGCATGGTTCTGGCCGGTGAAAGCGGCAGCGACTCCGCCTGGTTCATCGTCCTTTCCAAGGTCAAGTAACTCCTGCTGGCCAAGCGCTTTCGCGCTATTTAGCTCTTCATTTCCCAGTCCGGATGATGTTTTCAACTCAAGGAAACTAGGACCCATCGATTTTGAGCGTCACTCGAACTGGCTGGAGCTTGCCTCCGACGACTTAAAGGACTGCTCCAAGTCCTTTGAGCACGCCTCAAACGATCTTGAGCACCGCTCAAACCACTTTGGGGACGGCCCCGATCTAATTTGGGGACCGGTCAAACTATATTGATCGCTCCACCAAGTACTTTGCCCCCTGCTCAAAGTACTTTGATCGATGCTCCAACAGGATGGTTTTTGTTGCAAAACAGAAAAACAGGCAGTCCTGCGGCAAAAATGTCCAGATGCTGATTCATAACCGTTCCGCTGCTTCTGCTGAATCCACTTCCTCCTGTGTCGGATGGCTAACGGGATCGTCCGGGTCGTGGCCGGTCAGCTCTTCTTCATAATCATAAAATCCATCATCGTCACTGTCTACAGTGCTGAACTCGTCGGCCTCCTCCCGTTCAGCATCCAGTTTTTCCTTTGTGAGATTGGCGATGTCGTCGTCGGTTTTGAGCTTGGCTGACTTGAGGCCGTTCTCGAGCAGCAGCGTTGCGATGGCTCGGATGTTTGCCAGCTCCTCTTCAGAGAATGAGCTGGATGGGGATTGATCCGTCATCATCCCCATGCCGCCCATGCCGTAAGGGTTCATCATTCCTCTGCCGGGATTCCAGGGCCAGACGATTTTCTCCAGTTCGGGCATGGCTTGGCTCCAGTTTTCGTCTAACGGCTTTTTCGCGCTGTCAATAAGGTGGACGATGAACTCCTTGTCCAGTTTGAGGATTGCGGCGTTGACGATGATGTTGTCATTCAGGTCGGCGCCGGCTTTTTCCAGTTGCCGGAGGTTTTCGAGCAGGCCGGCTTGGGCGGCGTGCGCGGCCGCGGTTCGGCGGGCATCGTCCCAGGCCTTGATGTCGGGTTGTAATGTCAACAGATGCTTGAGGATGGCGCCGTCCGAGTTGGCGGCGGCGTGGTGCAGCGGGGTGCTCCCGTCCGACTCTCTCCGTTTCGGATCGCCGCCCCGATCCATCACCAGCTTGAATAAATCCCATTCCCCGATCCGTGCCGCCTGGGAGACGACGGACAAGGTCGCCAAGTCGACCTTGTTGGTGTCCTCCATCATTCCCATGCCCATACCCATCATTCCCATGCCGTAGGGGTTCATTCCCCCCGCAGGATTCCCGGGCTCCCCCCCTGTGCCACCTCCCGGCGGCATGCCCATGCCGTAAGGCATCATACCTGACATCATGCCTTGGCCAAGCGGCGATCCCGGGTCGTCCAAGCTGCCAAGATCGGGCTTGGCCGGTTCCGTGCCGGGGATTGGGTGGTTGACGTTGGCACCGCGCTCGATCAACAGGCGGGCCTTGGCGAGGTCGCGCTTGGCCAAGGTCTTGCGGAGGAGCGAGACTTCGCCGTCCTCCTCGAGCGCCTTTGGCAGCAACGCTTCCGGCACCTTGGCCAGGAGCAGCGGCAGGATTTCCGCGTTGGCCAGTTCGTATACCGTCGGCGACTCTGGGAATGGCATCCCCATCCCCGGCATGCCCATGCCCATCATCCCGTATGGATTCATCATGCCTGGCATGCCGCCCATCATCCCGGGCAGGCCCATGCCGGGCGGGGTGGCCGGGGTGTCGAGGCTTTCCGGTTCCTCGTCGGCCTCGATGGGGAGCACTCCGGCATCGAGCAGTGTCGTGACCATCCCGGCATCCTGTTCGCTGACGGCAAACTCCAGCACGGTTCGTTCGCTGCTGTCGCCTCCACCCATTCCCATCATGCCCGGCATCATCATGCCCATCATGCCGGCCATTCCGGTCGCGGGCTCCTCGTCCGGCGGTTCGGGCGTCCAGACGGTGGCGGTGGCGTTCGCGTCGAGGCCGTGCTCGATGAGCCATTGCACCAGTTCCGGGTTGCCGCTGTGAACAGCGTGGTGCAGCGCGTTTTGTTGCGAGAGGATTTCGGTTTCCGGTGCGCTGAAGTCGATCGTTTTTGCCCCGCCGGACATCCCCGACATCATCATTCCGTAAGGCATCATCCCGGCCATGTTCGGTTGGCTTTCCGGCGGCTGGGTCGAGCCGCCCTCGGGTCGGGTGATCTTCCAGCCTTTTTCGGCGAACGTCTTGAGCTGGCCAAGGTCACCCGCCTGTATCGCGGCGAGGATGGCGTCGTAAATCCATGACTGCGAATCAGTGTCACCGACGGGGATTTTGTAGCGGGGGTTGCCGTGATGTTCCCACGCCAACAGCTCGCCGGTCATGGTGTCGTGTGGGAGTGCGTCGATGTAGTCCGGCACCAGTTCGCTGAGATCGCCGGGCAGGTCGCCCTTGGCGCGGCGATACCGCTCGATGGCGATGCCCAGTCGAGCGGCGGAGAAGTCGTTCATCATCCGGCCTGCTTTGCTTAAAGTCTTACCCAAGGCAGGCAGAAACATCCGGCTGAAAGGGTATAATTTTTGTTTGCTGGTTTTAGCGGCCTCTGAAAAATGCAGACTGATTTTATTCCGGTCGATCCGGCCGGTTTCCCCGGCCTGCCGGATCAGCTCGATAAATTTTTTCATGGTGGTGTCGTAAAAGATCATGTCCTTCACCAGCCACTGCTTGGGGATCAATTTGGTGTCCTTTACAAAGTCTGCACCGTCGCCCAAGTCAACACCATTGATCGCGCTTTCGATAGTCAGGCCCCAAATCAACCGCTCGCTCTGCATACAGTGTTCCCATTGTTTGAGGTAGTCCCTGTTAAGGGTGAGGTGCTTGTCCCATTCCGCCAGTTGTTCGTCGCTCCATTGGCCCATGTGCAGCCCGGCGCTGAGCCCGTCCACGATGATGTGACCGATCGCGGCGTGCAC
>Ga0115000_10000692_pt1 | contig 31088 bp, 21 predicted proteins | sample ArcticOcean_MG_C_6_FD_89690 | JGI IMG/M metagenome (GOLD analysis project Ga0115000, IMG submission 89690) | Marine microbial communities from western Arctic Ocean - ArcticOcean_MG_CB8_128 | ecosystem: Environmental > Aquatic > Marine > Oceanic | place: Arctic Ocean: Canada Basin | collected...
ACCTCGATGTCGGCTCGTCACATCCTGGGGCTGGAGAAGGTCCCAAGGGTTGGGCTGTTCGCCCATTAAAGTGGCACGCGAGCTGGGTTCAGAACGTCGTGAGACAGTTCGGTCCCTATCTGTAGTGGGCGCTGGAAATTTGAGTGAACCTGACTCTAGTACGAGAGGACCGAGTTGGACATACCTCTGGTGTATCTGTTGTGCCGCCTAGGTGCAGCGCAGAGTAGCTACGTATGGATGAGATAAGCACTGAAAGCATCTAAGTGCGAAACTCACCACAAGATGAGATTTCCCTTGAGGGTCGTCAAAGACTATGACGTTGATAGGTTGCAGATGTAAAGACAGTAATGTCAAAGTCGAGCAATACTAATTACCCGAACGGCTTTTCTGTCGTACGACATAAATTTGTTTCTTCTATTTTTTTCAATTCTTTAAGTTAAAATATTCAAAAGTCTATGGTGACTATTGCGTAGGTGTCCACCTCTTCCCATTCCGAACAGAGAAGTTAAGCCCTATTGCGCCGATGGTACTAGCGTATGCTGGGAGAGTAGGTCGTTGCCGGTTTTATAAAAGCCTCATCATTCGTGATGAGGCTTTTTTTTGTTAAAAAAGTTTGATGGTTGTCTTGATTCTCTGCTTTTACAAGCCCCTCTGTGCAGGGTAGACGCACACTTTTTTGCTCAAAATTGAATAAACGAGAAAACTCAATGTCTTTAAGCGGTTTCTTAAAACAAGAATCTTTTAACAACTTTATTCACCTCCAAATCAGATAAAAAAAAGAATGCCTATACAGTTGTGAGTTAGTTAAATAAGGTTAATTGAATTTTCTAGTAAAAAAAGTATGAGTTTGCCACGCTACTCTGTGTAACAACTTGATTTGTATGATTATATTTGTGGTCATCAAATGAAAATATTAGTCAAATTTTGTAAAGCCTCTATGTCACAGGTATTATTTTACCTAGTCGCTTTTTTTTCTACATTGTCTTTACAAGCAGTTGATACTCTTTCAGTTGAGGGGTACATGGACAGTAAATTGACAAACGATTCTACAGGTTTAATGACTGTTTTTGGACAAAAGAATGGATACATTCTTGATCCATTTTTTTACTCCCAGAATATTGACGGATTAAAATTAAGTTTAACGCCTCAGTTTTCATTGTCAAATTGGTACGACAATGTTGCACTCAGTAAAATTGGAAGAGACCAATTTGTGGTCTCAGACTCTTCCATAACATCAGTCAACTATACTTATGGCCTTGATGATTCACATGAATTTTTCGGGAAGTATTCGGATAAAATAGATGATACGTACCTTAATTTAATTTTTGACAGATCAGCTTCTGTTAGTCGATTTACAAATTCAAGTATTAAAAATGTTGGATTTATTGTTGACTTGTTAAAGACAGAAGGTAAATATAGGTTCAGACATGGGTTTGCAAAGAATAATTTCGTTATTGAGGACAATGGAGGGATATCTGATTCTACAATTTATATATCTGCTTTAGAACTCACTGAATATTCTGTTCCAGTTGAATTGAATTCAGCTCAGAATAGCGTGAATATGACGGATGTGTACCTTGAAAACCAAGTGATATTAAATTACAAAGAGCCAATTGATACCAGCTCGAGTGATTCAGTTCTATCTAAGTACAACCACTCACTGGGCTATAATTTAAATTTACAAAAAGAAGAATATGTTTTTTCGATGGATCAACGAGATATCGATAGTGCTTTTTTTGACACTACAGCAATAAATTTGGCCGAGACATGGGATAGTTTGGGTTTCTCAAAGTTAGAGTATATTGGCTACTATCAATTGTTAGATACTGGGAATCGAAACCTTCTAAAGGTGTCTTACAATTCAGCTAGGTACGATTGGACTGCTCTGAATACTTCGTCTGTTAAAGCAATGTATGATAATTATAGATTCGGGAGGCTGTCATTAGATGCTTCCTATACTCTTTCAGGGCTTTGGAAGAATGGATATGCCGGATCAGTAACACATGATACGAAAATTCTGAATTCTTTTTTAAGTTCTTTCAAGTACAAGATTGATAATAATTTGCCGGGATACTTTTATATGAGTTATCACGGTAATCATTTTGACTGGTCAAATACATTTAAGAAAATTCAAAGTAATTCAATAAATCACACTTTGTATCACAAGCCGACCTTTACTGGTGTTGAAGTAAAGGTCAATGTATTGAATAACTGGATTTACATGGATACATTGTCCTTACCAGCCCAGTTAGATAACCAGATTAGTTATGTTAATTTATCAGTATTTAATACTTTGACCAGTAAGCATTTAAATATTTATTCAAAAATCACCTATCAGAAAGCTAATTCAGAGGTGTTGAGATTTCCTTCGTACAATTTCAGAAATGTGCTTAATTACCATTTTAAGATCGGTAGATTACAATTAAGTACAGGTTATGCTTTTAGCTATTTTACAAGTTTTACAGGTCTAGACTATAATCCTAATTTGCGCAAGACGTATTTGCAGAACAGTAAATTAGTAGGAGGTATTCCTTTGTTGGATGTGTTCGCCACGGTACGAATCGGGGAAGCGATTATTTTTGTAAAAGGAGAAAACCTGTTATTTGAAAGTGTCTCTAGAGCTTATTATTTGTATCCGAATCGACCAGTATTGCCAAGATATTTTAGAGTAGGATTTAGTTGGAATTTTAAAAATTAACTAAATTCAGCTTTGAATCTAATTAGCTACTTCACTCATGAACTTTATTCTCATGAATCTGATTTCTTCTTCTTCATACTCTCCCTCTAATTCCTCAACGGCTTCAGCTAGGTCGTCACTCTCAGCTTCCATGAAGTATTCAAACAAATCTTCTTGTTGATCTTCATCAAGCAGTTCATCAACGTAGTAGTTAATGTTTAATTTGGTCCCCGAAGAAACAATTCCTTCAATTTCTTCGATGATCTTCTCCACTTTGACTCCCTTAGTTGTCGCAATGTCTTCAATTGGTATTTTTCGGTCAATGCTCTGAATTATAAACACTTTCAGTCCCGATTTATTTATTGCAGATTTTACAATGATTTCATCTGGCCTTTCAATGTTATTGTCTTTAACATATTTAGAAATTACGCTAATAAACTCCCCTCCGAATTTCCGAGCTTTACCAACCCCAACCCCGATGATATTGGCTAGTTCTTCTTCACTACAAGGAAACTGAGTAGCCATGTCCTCCAGCGATGGGTCTTGAAATATAACAAATGGAGGGATGTTCTTTTTAGAAGCAACTTCTTTTCTAATATCTTTTAAAATTTTGAGTAGAACACCATCTGCTATGCTAGATTTTTCGTTGCTTTTGTAAAAATCTTCTGGTATTTTATCGTAGTCGTGATTTTGAGTTAAAAGAATTGAGGTAGGAACGTTAATGAATTGACGGCCCTTAGAGGTAAGCTTTAGAGTGCCATAGGTGTCGATTTCTTTTGAGATTAAACCATGGACTATAGCTTGACGAATTGCAGCATTCCAAAACTTCTCATCCTGGTCTTTGCCATTTCCAAATTGCGGCAAGTCAATGTGTTTGTAGTCTTTTATTTCTGCAGTTTTAGTTCCTGTGAGAAAATTAACAATGTGCTTGAATTTAAATTTTTGCTTAAGCATATCAATGGCCAAAAGCGCTTTTAACACATGTTCTCTTCCTTCGATTTTTTCTTTTGGATTGCTGCAATTGTCACATTTTTTGTCACATTCCTTGTCGTCAAATTCTTCTCCAAAATAATTTAATAATACTTTCCGACGGCACATTGCTGATTCAGAATATGAAACAATTTCATGAAGTAATTGCTTTCCTATTTCTTGCTCAGCGATAGATTTTCCTACCAGAAATTTTTCTAATTTTTCAATGTCTTTGTATGCATAGAAAGCTATGCAATGACCTTCGCCTCCATCTCTTCCCGCTCTTCCTGTTTCTTGATAATATCCTTCAACACTTTTTGGAATGTCATGGTGAATCACAAAACGTACATCGGGCTTATCTATCCCCATGCCAAAAGCTATTGTGGCAACAATGACGTCAGTGCCCTCCATTAAAAAGGCATCCTGATGTTTACTCCTTGTTGAAGCATCTAACCCAGCATGATATGGTAAGGCCTTGATTCCATTTAATTGTAAGTGCTCTGCAATTTCTGAGACTTTTTTTCTGCTCAAACAGTAAATGATTCCAGATTTCCCTTCGTTCCTTTTAATATATTGGACAATATCCTTTTTTACATCAAATTTTGGTCGAACTTCATAATACAAATTGTCTCTATTGAAAGAGTCTTTATAGACTTTTGCGTCTAGCATTCCCAGGTTTTTCTGGATGTCATGCTGAACCTTGGGGGTGGCAGTGGCAGTTAATGCTATCAAAGGAATATCTGCGATCGATTCAATTATTTGTCGCAGTCTTCTGTATTCTGGTCTGAAGTCATGGCCCCATTCTGAAATGCAATGAGCTTCGTCAATAGCGCAAAAAGATAATTTTAACTCTTTAAGAAGATTTATGTTTTCGGTTTTTGTCAACGACTCAGGAGCTAGATATAGCAGTTTGGTCTTTTCTGATCGAAGATCTTCCTTAATGTTTTCTATTTCCCCTCGAGATAAAGTCGAGTTGATATAATGTGCAATTTTATTGTCATTTGCGTGATATCGAACAGCATCGACTTGATTTTTCATCAGCGCAATTAAAGGAGATATTACCACAGCAGTGCCATCCATCATCAATGCGGGCAACTGGTAGCAAATAGATTTTCCCCCACCAGTTGGCATTAGAACAAAAGTGTTTTTTTTGTCTAATAAGTGTTGAATTATTTCCTCTTGCCTCCCTTTGAAGCTCGAAAAGCCAAAATACTTTTTTAGTGCTTCTTTCGTGGCATTTGTAATAATATCCATTCAGTGGTCTTGTTTATTTTCGATACTTTTACAGCAGCTTATTCAAATTTAATATTTAGAATAATGAATGTCCAGAAAAAAATGGGATTAATTACACATAAAGGTGTTTAAAAGTGAAAGAGATTAAACAAATATTAGAGATTGCAAGGAAAGTTATTGAAGTTGAATCAAGGAGCTTACTTGAGACTGCTTCGAAGCTAGACAGTGATTTTGTGCGATGTGTGCAGCTAATCGCTGATTGTAAAGGTAGAATAATAGTCACTGGTATAGGTAAAAGTGCAGCTATAGCAAATAAGATTGTTGCTACTTTTAATTCAACTGGAACTCCATCTATTTTTATGCATGCTGCTGAGGCTTTACATGGAGATCTAGGAGTGATACTTAGTGACGATGTCGTATTATGTATTTCAAATAGCGGTAATAGTCCAGAAATTAAAAGCTTAATACCTTTTATTCAATCTAGAGATAATAAAATAATTGCAATTGTCGGAGATAAGGAAAGTTTTTTAGCTAAAAATTCTACCCATGTCATCGATGCTCATGTTAAGTCAGAAGCATATGATTCGGTTGAAGTGCCTACGTCAAGCACAACTGTGCAGCTTGTCATTGGTGATGCATTAGCTGTTTGCTTAATGGAGTTGAATGATTTTTCTTCTAGAGATTTTGCCAAATCTCACCCGGGAGGATCTCTTGGGAAGAAACTGTTTTTGCAAGTACATGAATTAATGAAAGGTGATGAAAAACCGTCAGTTGCAGTTGAGTCTCCTCTAGAAAAAGTAATTTATGAAATTAGTTCAAAAAGGAAAGGTGCTACTGCCGTTTTAGATGGTAAAAGACTTGTAGGTATGATTACTGATGGTGATATTCGAAGAATGCTACAGGAGAGTAAAACTTTAGATAATATTGAAGCCAAGGACATTATGAATTCAGGGCCTAAAACAATCCTAGATACGGAGTTAGCTATTAATGCACTTAATATTTTAAAAGATTCGAACATTAGTCAGATTATTGTTATTAATTCATCAAACAGCTATGTTGGAATCATTCATTTTCATGATTTAATTAAAGAAGGTTTATAATCAAAAATGAGTAGCTCAGGACCTAATTCTTCAAACAAGCAAAACCAATTGTCATTTTTAGAACATTTGGAAGTGTTGAGATTTATCTTAATGAGGATTGTTGGTGTAATCAGCTTGTTGTCTATTCTGGTTTTTACTTTTAAGGAATGGGTGTTCAATACTGTGATTTTTGCTCCATTGTCTTCTGAATTTTGGACTTATCAGAAGCTATGTGCGGTAACTTACAGGCTTCATGAGATTGCTCCTAGTGTAATCGATGCAGATGCTGGATGCTTTGGAGAGCTAACTATGCAGGTAATAGCTCCAAAAATGACTACGCAATTCATGACAGCTTTATTAGTCGCATTTATTGGAGGTGCTGTATTTTCATTTCCGTACATCATTTGGGAAGTATGGAAATTTATAAAACCAGCATTATACGGAAAAGAACAAAAAAAAGCCCAAGGCATTGTGTGGTGGACTTCTTTATTGTTTGGTTTGGGGATTTTATTCGGCTACTATTTTATAGCGCCAATGTCAATTCATTTTCTAGGTAACTTTTCAATTTCATCCCAAGTTAAAAACTTACCAAGTTTAAATAGCTACATGGGAATATTAACCTCCACGACACTAGCTTCAGGAATCATATTTGAATTGCCAATTTTGGTTTTCTTTTTATCAAAAGTTGGACTTTTAACGCCTGATTTTATGAAGAAATACAGAAAACATGCTTTCGTGCTTACTTTATTGTTAGCTGCTATTATTACACCACCAGATGTATTTAGTCAAGTTTTGATATGTATTCCAATTGTCATACTATATGAGGTGTCAATTTATGTTTCTCGTTTCGTACAACGTCAGAAAGAAAAAGAGGATTAAGTTTTAAAATCAACGTAATGAAATTATCTACTGAAGGTTTAGTAAAAATATACAAAGGAAGAAAAGTTGTAAAGAGCGTTTCTGTTGAAGTAAATCAAGGTGAAATTGTTGGTTTATTAGGGCCGAATGGAGCAGGGAAAACGACTTCGTTTTACATGATCGTAGGATTTGTCCAACCAGACGGTGGAAAGGTCTTTTTGGATGCGAAAGACATTACAAAAATGCCCATGTATAAAAGAGCAAAATTAGGGATTGGCTATTTGCCCCAAGAGGTTTCTGTTTTTAGAAAATTGACAGTTGAGGACAACCTGAGGGCAATATTAGAAATGACATCCATGACTAAAGAGGAGCAAGAAGCGCGACTTGAAAAACTGATCGCAGAATTTGGGCTAGAGAAAGTAAGACATAATAAAGGTGAAGTTTTGTCGGGAGGGGAAAAGAGGCGTACTGAAATAGCAAGATGTTTAACAGTGGATCCTAAATTTATTCTATTAGATGAGCCTTTCGCTGGAGTTGATCCAATTGCTGTTGAGGACATTCAGGAGATTGTAAGCAAACTGAGAGAAAAAAATATTGGAATATTAATTACAGATCATAATGTTCAAGAAACATTGCACATTGTAGATCGTGCCTATTTGCTTTTTGAAGGAAGTATTCTAAAAACTGGTTCAGCAGATGAGTTAGCAGCAGATGAGCAGGTAAGAAAAGTTTACCTGGGTCAAAATTTTATTCTGAGAAAGTCTTAAGTCAAGTAATTATTCTGTTTCCTCAAATTCTCCCATTGCGCAAAACTTCTTGATTCTTTTATCAATCAATTTGTCTACGGGTAATTTTTCTAATTCCTCCAATCCAAGTAAAATTGCTTTTTTAACGGAAGCATAAATCTCATCTGGCTCAGCATGAGCACCTCCAAGAGGTTCTTTAATGACACCATCAACAAGTTTGTTTTTCAACATGTCTTTTGACGTCAGCTTCAAGGCCTCCGCTGCCTTTTCTTTGTGATCCCAACTTCTCCAAAGTATGGAAGAACATGATTCAGGAGAAATAACAGAATACCATGTGTTTTCTAACATCAAGACTTTGTCTCCAATCCCAATACCAAGTGCTCCTCCAGAAGCACCTTCGCCAACAATAATACAAATTATTGGAACGGTTAACTGAAACATTTCTAATAAATTTCTTGCAATCGCTTCACCTTGACCTCTTTCTTCAGCTTCTATTCCTGGATATGCACCAGGTGTATCAATAAGACAAATAACGGGCTTGTTAAATTTTTCAGCCGTTTTCATTAAGCGTAAAGCTTTTCGATACCCTTCAGGATTTGGCATCCCGAAGTTTCTAAATTGGCGCATTTTAGTATTTACACCTTTTTGCTGACCTACAAACATCACTGTTTTACCGTCAATACTTCCTAGTCCTCCCACCATTGACTTATCATCCTTCACGTTTCTATCGCCATGTAATTCAACGAATGAACCTTCATCGGTGATGTTTTCAATGTATGCTAAAGTATAAGGTCTGTCTGGATGTCTAGATACTTGAACTGATTGCCAGGGCGTCAAGTTGCTATAAATGTCCTTTTTAGCTTCTTTGATGGCTTTTTCAAGCTCCTTGCCTGTCTTAGTTACGTTGACTTTACCCTTTTTCTCTACCTCTTTTAATCCCTCCAACTGCTTGTATAAATCTGCAATAGGCTGTTCAAACTCCAAAAAATTCATAGTATCTATTTTATAGATGCAAATTTAATAATAAAAACACAGAATTTAACAACTGGTATTATTTACATTCGTGTCAAACTACTAAGCACTTTATCCACTGATGGTTGTATTTCCTAATGCTAAAATAAACCTAGGACTCAATGTTGTTAATAAACGGGATGACGGACTCCATGATATTGAGACAGTTTTTTATCCAATTCAATTCAAAGAGGTTTTAGAAGTGCTTCCAATTAACTCTGATAAATGTAGTTTCAGCAGTACCGGTGTAGAAATCCCTAAGTCAGAAGATGGGAACTTGGTTTTACAAGCGTATAACATTCTTGCCAAAGATTTTAAGATGCCTAATTTTGACTTTCGCTTACATAAGTTAATTCCAATCGGTGCAGGATTAGGAGGAGGTTCGGCAGACGCGTCTTTCACCATCATTGCACTTAATAAATCCTGTAATCTGGGTCTTTCTTTAATTGAAATGGAATTTTATGCGTCGAAATTAGGTAGTGACTGCCCTTTTTTTATTCGGAATGAGCCTGTATATGCAACAGGCAAAGGGGATGATTTTCATGAAGTGGATTGTTCCTTAAAAGGAAAATATTTGCTTTTAATAAATCCCAATATTCACATAAGCACAGCAACAGCCTATTCAGGAGTCATTCCTCAAAGTAAGAATGAAAAAATACCTGAAATATTAAAATTGCCAATTGACCAATGGAAGGACAATCTTGTGAATGACTTCGAAACTTCTGTGTTTTCTATATATCCAGATTTGTCAGAAGTAAAAGATCAGCTATATTTGAAAGGAGCTGTGTATGCTTCTATGAGTGGTTCAGGATCCTCAATGTTTGGTTTGTTCAATGAGAAGCCTAACACAGCGGGTCTAGATCACTATTCGTGTTGGATTTTGCCTTTTTAATTGAAATTTTAAATTCAATAATCCTCTTCGTGTCAGCTTTTTCATCTTAAAAAGAAAGCCTATTTTTGTAGCATGATCCCTAAGCAGACCATAGATAAAATTTTAGACGAAGTCAGAATCGAAGAAGTAGTCGGTGATTTCGTAAGTCTAAAGAAAAAGGGTGCAAACCTGTTGGGCAACTGTCCGTTTCATAATGAGAAAACACCTTCTTTTACAGTTTCTCCTGCAAAGGGAATATATAAATGTTTTGGTTGCGGTGAAGCTGGTAATTCAGTCAACTTTTTAATGCAACATGAATCGATCTCTTACCCGGAATCACTTCGTCAGCTTGCCAAAAAGTACAACATTGAAATCATTGAGGATGAACTAACGGAAGAACAAAAAGAGTCTCAAGACAAGAGAGAGAAAATGTTTTTGCTTACTCAGTTTGCTAGCGATTTTTATTCGAAAAACTTGTTGGAGTCGGACGAAGGGAAGTTAATTGGTTACTCCTATTTTAAGGAACGAGGGATTTCAGACGAAATGATTGAAAGGTTTGCCCTTGGGTATAGTTTAGAGCAAAGGGATCGGTTAACCAAACAAGCCATTGAAAAAGGATATGGAGAAAGCATTTTAAAGGATTGTGGTCTGTGTATTCAAAAAGAAGGAAGGAAGCCAATTGATAGGTTTTATGGACGTGTAATATTTCCTATTCAGAATTTGTCCGGAAGAGTGCTTGGTTTTGGAGCTAGAACTTTAAAAACGGAAAAGAAAATAGCCAAATATCTTAATTCTCCCGAAACTGAAATATACTCTAAGAGTAAGGTTTTATATGGTTTGTATCAATCCAAACGACGGATTTCACAAGATGATAACTGTTTTTTGGTTGAAGGTTATACTGATGTTATTTCCCTTCACCAAAAAGGAATTGACAATGTCGTTTCTTCTTCAGGAACATCTTTAACAGAAGATCAAATAAAATTGGTCAAGCGCTTTACACCTAATATCACCATTTTATTCGATGGTGATGCTGCAGGAATCAAAGCGTCTTTTAGAGGTATTGACATGTTGCTTAAACAAGACATGAATGTAAAAGTTGTCCTGTTTCCTGAGGGAGAAGATCCGGATAGTTTTGCAAGGAAAAATAGCACCTTTGATTTAGAAAATTTCTTAAAAGACAATGCTCAGGATTTTATAAAGTTTAAGTGCAGCGTTCTAATGAAAGATGTGGGCGATGATCCGTTTAAAAAAGCTGAATTAATTAAAAATATTGTTCAAAGTGTTTCTCTAATTTCTGATAACATAACAAGATCGGTATATGTTAAAGAAGCTGCTTCATTGCTTGAGATTGAGGAAGAAACTTTGTTAAGTGAACTGATAGCCATTCGAGGAGCGAGAAGTAGTTCTGAAAAGAGGTTTACGGCTAAACAAGATCAAGAAATCCCCAACTTTCCTTCGCCGTTAGTTTCGAATAATTATCAATCACACGAGGAGGTTGAGCAAAAAGAAACAGGAGTTGTCCCGCAAAAGAAAGATATCTCTGAAAGGTCAGTTGTAAGGTTGCTACTGCTGTGGGGACATTTAAACTTAGTTTTTCCATTGCACCCAGATTCAGACGAAGAAAAAGATTCGAGCGAGGAAACTGTTGATTCAGGAGAAGTTGTTGGTGCCAGTGAAAATGGAAAAGTAGTGCAAGAGCAGCTAGAAGAATTTGAATTATCTGTTGCTGAATTTATCGTTAATGACTTGGAAGAAGATAAGTTGAGAATGAACAACAATGTTTACAGAGAAATCTACGAGGTCTTCAAGGAAAGATTAGAGGAAGATGAAATACCTACCGAAAAGTATTTTTTAACAAATGGAAATCCTGAAGTTGTAAAAACAGTTATTGAGATTCTTGAAGAGAAACATGAACTAAGTGAGAATTGGAAGAAGCACTTAATATATGTAGCAATGGAGGTTGATCAATTAAAATTAGCGATTTCAGTAGCTTGTAACCGTTTAAAATTAGAGCAAATTAACCACAGAATAATTGATATTCAGGAAAGAATAAAAACTTCTTCCTCAGAAGAGGATCTAGATATAGATAATGAAATGTTGAATCTAAGTAAGCTTTTGGCAATTAAAAAAGTCATTGCCGCAGCTCTCGGGAGAACTTAGTTGTATTAGAAATTTAGAGGTCAAAACGAACTAGAATCTAACAATAAATTGCTTCAAAAGCTCCAGAAAAGTCTTAATATTAGGTCTTAATATCAAGTTTAGCTGCAATCTTTTTTCCAAACTCTCTCATTTCTGCAGCAACTTCATTTTCTCCAGTTGCTCTTTCCAATCCGTCTGCCATAGTCATCAATGTTTGGAAGTACATCATTTTCATTTCCTCCACATACATATCTTTGGTCCATAAGTCAATTCTTTTTGTCAAGTTCTCCTTCTTGTCCCAAACCGAAATTAATAGAGATTTAATTTCTTCGCTCTGTTTTTCATCTTCAGAAGAGTTCCAAGTTATTTTTTCAGGAACATTGTTCTCATCTAACGTAATTGCAAATTTGATTTCTTTTTCCATTTTAAAAGTTGTTCTAGTTCTTTGGTTTGTATTTTGATCCTTGAAAGACTTCCATTGGTGGAATGTCTGTGAGGAGATCAATTAATTTAATCTCAGGATTGTTTTTCATAAATTGAGTTACAATTTTAAATCCAATCCATGTGCCAGCTCTACCGGGTGATTCTCTTTCTAATGAAGAAACGAACGGTTGGTCTTCGATGTATTTTTTATACTCATGATAGTCTTTCGAAAACAGTAATTGTTTAGAGGTAAGGTGTTGCCACAATGCCCATTCTCTTTCAACGCACCATTCCATTTGTTGGGGCGTGAACGCAAATCGGATTGAGTCATGAGTAGTGGGAGAAGTGGCATGAACAAAGTACTCGATTTTACCTAATGAAATCATTTGTTCAAGTAATGTTTCACCATTCAAGTTATTCCCAAAATGGAAAATTCCAATACTTCTCATTAACTCTGTTGGCAAGTACTTCTTATCATACTTTTTACTAACGAAGAGGGGGATTTTAAAATCTTGATATTTGTCGTAGTGTTGGCCAAGGAACATGTCAATTCCAACTAAGGCAAAACTATCTTGGATTACAATAGGCTCCTCATAATTCAATCCAGAAATGTAAGTGTAAATCTCAGGAATGGTTTTTTCGGGAAAGTAGTATTTGAAATAATTTAAACCCATTTCAATATCTTGCTCAGTTTGTATGAAGTCAGCATGAACATCCATTGATTTCATGTACAATTCTTGATTTAAAGGATTTAATATGTACTCCACAAGCCCTTTTACATTATGTTCGCTGCGATAATCTCCTGAAATGAAAACGGGGAATTGAATAGCTAATGAGTCTAGTTCAGAAGCAATTTGGTCTATATTTTGCTCAAATAAGGCATGATCAAACCTTTTAATTTTCACTTCTACATTTTCGTTAGAAACGTCAACGAGAAGTTTATCATCGTTACAAGATGAAAAAATCATCGTCAATGAAAATAAATTACAAAAAATTTTTTTCATTGTCTTTATTATTAACTTTGTTCAGGCTCAAAGGTAAAAATTAGAAAATGAGTTTGAATAGAACTTTTAAATATAAATCATGAAGAACATTAAATTTTTGTTAATTACTTTAATCTGTAGTTTGCCTTTTGTAGTTAATGCTCAAGACGGGGGAGCTGCAAGCCAAAGCGTTCGATTCGGGTTGGTAGAGAATTCAGGAGGGTCTTGGTTGAATGTTGAAAAAGATCAATCTGCTGAAGGATTAGGTTTTGTGTTAGGAGGGGGGTTGGTAACTGAATTCAGAATTTCTGACTACGTATCGTTTACAACGGGTATTTCCATGGTGAATTTGTCTGCAGCTGTTTCGTATGATTCAGATGTGAACTTTACTTATGAAATTAGAGAAAATGGTGTTACATTGCCTGAGGATACATCACTACTGTTGAGTAGAAAGTACTTTTTTCAAACAGCACAAGTTCCGTTGAGGTTGAAATTAAAAACTCCTGAGATAGGTTATATGACTTATTTTGCGGAGATAGGTGTAGTCGCAGGTATTAACTATGACAGCTATACAAAAAAAAATATTATTTCTGATGGATCGTTAGAGACAGAATTGTCTGGAGATTTAACTAAAATTGATGCGCAAGATGTTACTAATTGGTATAGAGCTGCCTTGTCAGTTAACTTAGGATTTGAATATAGTCTAGTTGGGAATACTGCTTTAGTGGTGAGCTTAAATTGGGATCATGGATTAACAAATATGTTGAGGGATGACGACGTAACTAAAACTAAATTAAGTTTTGCTTCAACAGGTAATGTGTTCGAACAAGCTGGAGAGTTAGGTTACGGAGGGTTAACTGTAGCTATAATGTTTTAAAGAAAGTAACGAAATGATTAAAAAAGGCGAGCATGTGCTCGCCTTTTTTATATTCTTATTTTACTAGATAAATTTCATCAATCTTTGAGGTGTTAAAATGAAGTAGGAATAGATCTTTGTCTTGAAAATGCAAGTCTAACATTTATCAAAAGTTGTTTTAAGACAAAATTTATTGATGTACTTTTGTCAAAATACCCTGCGATGAATAATGATAATCCTATAGCTATTGCCCAGATAAATGTTCATGTGGGTAATTTTGAAGCAAACACACAAAAGATCATTACATACATAGAGAAAGCTAAACATCTGGGAGCAAAGTTAGTTGTGTTTCCTGAGCTTGCAGTTTGCGGTTATCCTCCACGAGACTTTTTAGAATTTGATTTTTTCATAGATGCTTGTGAAAATGCTATTGAAACCATTTCCAAGCAGGCAGTGGGAATTGAAGCGATTGTTGGTTCTCCCTCTAGAAATAGCAATCCTAAAGGAAAGCGATTATACAACGCCGCATTTCATTTGAAAGATGGAAAAGTATTTGATGTTCATTATAAAACTTTGTTGCCTAATTATGACGTGTTTGATGAGAACAGGTACTTTGAACCAAATGATACTTATAAGAATTTCACAATCGATGGTCATGTATACGGCGTAGCTATATGTGAAGATTTATGGAATACAGGCGATGAATCTCTTTATAAAATATCACCGGCCGAAGAACTGAAAAGGATCGGAGTTCAAACAATAATTAACATCGCAGCATCACCTTTTTCATACGTGCAGGATCAAACAAGAAAAGAAACCTTGCAATCAAATGCGGTTAGTCAAGGTGTTTCAATTGTTTATTGTAACCACATTGGATCCCAAACAGAGTTAATATTTGATGGAGGTTCATTTTTCATGGATTCAAAAGGAACAGTGATAAATCAAGCAAAAATGTTTGCGGAAGATCTTATTTTCAATGATTTTAAGCAGGATTATGTTCAGTTAGAAAATTCGAAAATTCAATTAATTCATGATGGTTTAGTTTTAGGCATTAGTGATTATTTTAGAAAATCGGGTTTTTCAAAGGCCGTTTTGGGTCTCAGTGGTGGGATCGATTCTGCTGTAACATTCGCGCTGGCTGCTAAAGCGTTGGGCCCTGAGAATGTTCTGGGGGTACTGATGCCTTCTAAATATTCTTCTGACCACTCGATTGAAGACGCTGAAATACTCGTTAAAAACTTACAAGCTAAAAAAGCAATGTTACCTATTGCATCAACGTTCGATTCTTTTGAGAACGACTTGGCTGAGGTATTCAGAGGTAAAGAATCAGATGTAACGGAAGAAAATCTTCAAGCGAGAATCCGTGGTACACTTTTAATGGCCTTAAGTAATAAGTTTGGAAATATTGTCTTAAACACCTCAAATAAGAGTGAAGCTGCTGTTGGCTACGGAACTTTGTATGGTGATATGAATGGTGGATTATCAGTTTTGGGTGACGTATATAAAACTGAAGTTTTTCAACTTGCTAAATACATTAATAGTCATGAAGAGATAATTCCTGTAAATACAATTAACAAGGCACCATCTGCAGAATTGAGACCTGATCAAAAAGACAGTGATTCTCTCCCTGATTATGATGTTTTGGATAAAATATTATACAATTATATCGAGAACCGGAAGGGTGAAAAAGATCTCGTTGAGATGGGTTTTAAAAGTGAGTTAGTACGTAAAGTGTTGAGGCTAGTCAATTTAACTGAATATAAACGATATCAGACTCCGCCAACGCTAAGAATTAGTCCAAAATCATTTGGGATGGGACGACGTATGCCTATTGTTGCAAAATATTGATTTTCAAGTAGTAAAAGTCGTTTTGTGACAATTCTATGACATTGTAATACCTAATTAAATATCTTAATAACAGTTACTTACATCTGTAATTGTTTTCATTTACCCTTATTTAGAATCATTTTAAATTAGGGTTTTATTTAGAAAAAAAGTCCTTAAAATAGCTTAATTTTTTAGCTTTGCAAACAGCCTAAAATGGGTTCGAATTGAAAAAGTCGAAAATTTAAGAAATTAATGAAACGATATAGCCAAAAAATGAGACCAATCTCATCCGTATTTATTACAACGCTTTTAGTATTATTTTCCTCACTTTCCTTTGCTGGAAATGCTGAAAATGGACTAAAGCTATTTAAATCAAACTGTGCATCTTGTCACCACATGACCAAAACTATAACAGGTCCTGCGCTCTCAGGGGTGTTAGAAAGAGTTCCTTCAGAGGAATGGTTGTATTCATGGATTAAGGATAATAACGCGTTAAGAGCCTCTGGTGATGTTTATGCTAATGAGGTGTTTAAAGCGAATGGAGGGGCAGCAATGACAGGTTTCGCTTGGATGAGTGATGAGCAATTAGGCGATGTTGTTACTTATATAACAACTTACGCTCCGCCGGCTGTTAAAGAAGAAGGTGGATTGATTGATTGTGCAGAGCCACAGAAAATAGAAGAGGATTCAAATTTACACATTGTTTTAGGTGTTATATTATTATCTCTATTGATCATTGTAATTTTTACAGGAATCAACAGGTCTCTAGGAGGTATGAAGTCTATCATTGATGGTGAGGGCGAATTGGAAAATAAAACTTTTTGGGTTGCGATCCAAGAGTTTGCTGTTAGAAAAAAGATTTTAACTGGTATTATAGTTTTAATCATTATTGGTGGTGGTGCATCAGCAGGATGGGACACTTTGAAAATGATAGGTATTAGCGGTGGTAATGGTTATGAGAATACAGAGAATGTTGAAAATTATAAACCTTCACAACCTATTTACTTCAAGCACAACATTCACGTTAAGCAAAATAAAATTGATTGTGAGTATTGTCACTCTGGTGCATTAGAGGGGAAACACGCTTTAATTCCTTCAGCTAATGTATGTATGAATTGTCATGCCGCAGTTTCTGAAGGTCACTGCCCTGATAGTGGAGATGAAATTCAAAAAATATATGATGCAACTGGTTGGATTCCTAGCAAGAAAAAATACGAGCATGCAGACGGAAAACTTCACGATACTCCCAGAGAAGACAAGCCTATTAAATGGGTGAAGGTTCATAATTTACAAGATTTTGTTTATTTCAATCACTCACAGCACGTCGTTGTTGGAGGAATTGAATGTGAAACTTGTCACGGTGACGTAGAAAACATGACTACTGCAGAACAGCATGCTCCTTTAACTATGGGATGGTGTATTAATTGTCACAGAGATACTAAAGTGAATGAAAAGTTGTCTTTCTCAGATAAGCCTAGTGGCTATTATGAGAAAATGCACGACGAATATAAGGAAGCTTATAAGCACGAAAAGGATTTTGACTTTACCGTTGATAAAATTGGTGGGTTAGAATGTGGTAAGTGTCATTATTAATAAGGATTTATATCAATAAATAGCAATTATAACAAGCTATGGCAGAATTAAAAAAATACTGGAAAGGGATTGAAGAACTAGAAAACAATGCTGATTTTAAAGCGTCTAGTGAAAAGGAATTTTCAGAATACGTACCGGTAGATGATTTCTTAAGTAAAGCTGAAGAAAGTGGTTCCGATACAAACAGAAGAGATTTTTTAAAAGTATTAGGATTCAGTATTACGGCTGCTACTTTAGCGGCATGTGAAGCTCCTGTTACGAAATCTATTCCGTTTTTAAATAAGCCTGTTGATGCTACACCTGGTATTGCAAACTATTACGCTTCAACTTATTTTGATGGGTTAGATTACGCGTCTATCTTAGTTAAAACAAGAGAAGGAAGACCAATTTTTATAACAGGTAATAAGAATTCTAAAGTAAGTGGTGGTGGTGTTAATTCAAGAATTAACTCATCAGTATTAGGATTGTATGATGCTAAAAGAGCAAAAGGACCTGCTAAGAAAATAAATGGAGCTTGGGCTAAGAACTTATCTTGGTCTTCAGTTGATTCTGATGTTACTAAAGGATTAAGAAGTGTTTCTTCAAAAAGAGGTAATATTTCATTATTGACAAATACTATTATATCTCCTTCGTCTTTAGAGGCAATCAATAAATTTAAAGCTACTTATGCTGCTCAAGGAGCAACTGTAAATCACGTAATGTATGACGCTATTTCTGCTTCAGGTTTACTTGATGCAAATGATAAGTCGTTTGGAAAAAGAGCAGTACCTACATACAATTTTGACCAAGCTGAAGTTATTGTAAGTTTTGGAGCAGATTTCTTATCCACTTGGATGAACAGTTTGTCTTACGCTTCTCAATATGCTCAAAGAAGAAACCCTGACGGTGAGTGGATGAACAAGCATTACCAGTTCGAAACAACCATGAGTGTTACTGGTTCAAATGCTGATGTTAGAGGGGCTTTAAAACCATCACAGATTTCTATTGCATTAACCTATTTGTTAAGTAAAGTAGGAGGAAGTGTTTCAGCAGGTAAAGTACAAGGTCCATTAAAAGACAAATTAGACAAGGCAGTAAAAGATTTGTTAGCTAAGAAAGGTAAGTCTATAGTTGTTGCTGGATCAAATAATGAGGGTGTTCAGATTTTAGTGAACGCTATCAACGAACAATTGTCTAATTATGGTAAGACAGTTGATCTTAACAATGAGTTAAATATTAGAAAAGGTTCAGATGCTGAATTCACTGCATTATCTGCGGATATGAAAGCTGGAAAAGTTGATGCCTTAGTTACTATTGGAATTAATGCTGCTTATGCAGCAGCAGACGCTTCTGGATTTAATGAAAACCTCAGTAAAGTAGGTTTAAAAATATCTTTAGGAGATAGAATTGATGAAACAGGTGTTGTTTCAGACTTTTTATGTCCAGATTCACATTATTTGGAATCATGGAATGATTTTGAACCAGCAAAAGGAGAATATAGTGTTAGTCAACCAGTGATTAGTCATTTGTTTAATACAAGACAATGGCAAGAAACTTTGTTGACTTGGTCTGGGGATGAAACTAGTTATTATGATTTTGTAAAACAATATTGGAGTAACATGGTCTTGATAGGTTCTGCCAAGTCTTGGTCTGATGTATTACATGACGGTGTCTTTAGTACAAGTTCTGAGAGTACTTCCGAGTTGTCTTCGAATATAAGTTCGTTACTTTCTGAGGCAGTAAAAAATAGTACAGTTAAAGCAGGGAAATTAGAGATTGAATTTTACACTAAAACTGGTTTAGGAAATGGGGCGCAAGGATTAAACCCTTGGTTACACGAATTACCTGATCCTATTAGTAAAGTTACTTACGATAACTACATTACTTTGTCACCATCAGATGCACTGGCCCTTTTAGGTCATGAAGACACTCAAACTAACAGAAGAAAAGAATTATATATCGGAGAAGAATCGCCGACGAAAGTTGCTACTTTGAAGATTAACGGTCAAGTATTAGAATTGCCAATTTATCCTCAACCAGGTCAAGCTAGCGGAACAGTTGGTGTTGCTGTTGGTTATGGTAGAGTTGGTACCGAGTTATTTACCCGACATGAATGGTTAGGTGACTTATTTGATGAAGAGGACAATACCAACAACACAATCGGTAAGAATGTGTTCCCATTGTTTAAAAACACTGGAACTTATGAAAATACATTGTCTTCAGGTGTTGAATTGACACTTTCTGAAGGAAAAGAATATCCGATAGCAACTACTCAAACTCATCAAACAATGATGGGTAGAAAAATTGTTAACGAAACGACTTTAGCTACTTACCTTGCTGAAAAAGGAAATGGAAAAGCTACAGGTAAAGATGGTTATAACGAGCAGTTTTTAATAGCTGATTCATATGGAACAAAAAAGAAGCCAGAAGACATTGATTTGTGGGCAGAACACGCTATTGATTTAGGTCATAGATGGGGCTTAAGTATTGACTTAAACTCCTGCACTGGTTGTGGATCATGTGTTACATCATGTAGTATTGAAAACAACGTTCATGTTGTAGGTAAAGATGAGGTGAGACGAAGTAGAGAAATGCATTGGTTGAGAATTGACAGATACTATTCTTCAACTGTGAATGATGAAAAAATTACAAATACCGACCAATTAGGTGGGATTAGTGATTACTGGAATGCTGAGGTTTCTGACGACCAACCAAGTGTTGTTTATCAGCCAGTCATGTGTCAACATTGTAATCACGCTTCATGTGAGACTGTTTGTCCGGTTGCTGCAACAACTCATTCTAATGAGGGACTTAATCAAATGACATACAACAGATGTGTTGGTACTAGATATTGTGCTAACAACTGTGCATATAAAGTAAGAAGGTTTAATTGGTTCCAATACGATTCTTTAAACATTCCAGCATTTCCAGATTTTGCAAAATTGAATCCTGCGGCTGATGATTTAGGTAGAATGGTACTTAATCCAGATGTAGTTGTTAGGACGAGAGGGGTGATGGAAAAGTGTAGTATGTGTGTTCAAAGAATTCAAGAAGGAAAATTAGAAGCGAAAAAAGCTGGAGAAACTGTTCAACAAGGTTCAATTGAAACTGCTTGTTCATCTGTTTGTCCTTCAAACGCAATTAAGTTTGGTGATTTAAATGATAAGTCACACGCAGTAAACGCTGAATCTAAACAAGATAGATCATACGTTCTTTTGGAAGAAGTAGGAACTCAGCCAAACGTGTATTACCAAACAAAAATTAGAAATAATAACGCATAACTAATTCATTATAGCAATGCATGTAGTAGAAGCAGAAATAAGAGAGCCGTTAATTTTAGGAAAAAAATCCTATCATGACATCACAGAAGATGTTAGCGTTCCTGTAGAAGGTAAGGCAAACTCAATGTGGTATATGATGCTTGGCTTAGCATCAATTGTTGCATTATGGGGACTTGGAAATATTATGTACACCGTTGGCGTAGGTATTGGTGTTTGGGGTCTAAATAAAACAGTTGGTTGGGCTTGGGATATTACAAACTTTGTTTGGTGGGTAGGAATTGGACATGCAGGTACTTTGATTTCTGCTGTGTTGTTACTTTTTAGACAAAGATGGAGAATGGCCATTAACCGTTCTGCTGAAGCAATGACAATTTTTGCGGTAATGATGGCAGCATTGTTTCCAGGTATACACATGGGAAGAATTTGGCAAGCATACTGGGTACTTCCATTACCGAATCAATTTGGTTCTTTATGGGTTAACTTTAACTCTCCTTTACTTTGGGATGTATTTGCAATATCAACTTACTTTTCAGTATCGTTAGTTTTCTGGTACATTGGATTAATTCCTGATTTTGCAACAATAAGAGACAGAGCAATTAAGCCTGCTAGTAAGAAGATTTATTCGATACTAGCATTTGGATGGTCAGGTTCTGCTAAACACTGGAACAGATTCGAAGAAGTTTCATTGGTACTTGCAGGTTTAGCAACTCCTTTGGTATTTTCAGTTCACTCCATTGTATCAATGGATTTTGCAACATCAGTTATTCCAGGTTGGCATACGACAATATTCCCACCTTATTTTGTTGCCGGTGCAGTATTCTCAGGATTTGCCATGGTATGTACTTTAATGTTGGTAATGAGAAAAGTACTTCATTTGGAAGATTACTTGACTATCAAGCACATTGAATACATGAACATTATCATCATGTTAACGGGTTCTATGGTAGGTGTTGCTTACTTAACTGAACTTTTTGTTTCATGGTACTCAGGTGTTGAGTATGAAGGTTATGCTTTCATGAACAGAGCAACTGGTAAGTATTGGTGGGCTTATGCGATCATGATGTCTTGTAATGTTTTGTCTCCGCAGTTTATGTGGTGGAAAAAATTAAGAACAAGTTTAGTTTTTACCTTCATTATTTCCATCGTTGTAAATGTTGGAATGTGGTTCGAGAGATTTGTAATTATCGTAACATCCTTGCACAGAGATTTCCTTCCTTCTTCTTGGACAATGTTCCATCCAACATTTGTTGATTTAGGAATATACGTAGGAACAATAGGTATTTTCTTTGTGCTGTATTTACTGTACTCAAGAGCCTTTCCAGTATTGGCATTGAATGAAGTAAAAACTATATTAAGAGCAACTGGTGAATACGGTGTCACTGTTCCAGGAGCATTAGAGACAGTAAAGGAAGAAGTTAAATCAGCACCAGCTGAGGAAGAAACTAAAGAAGACTCATCTAGCGATGAGGATATTAAAGAAGATTAATTGTAAAGCAATATTTCATAGTTATGAGTAAGATAATTTATGCAATGTACGACGATGACGCAGTTCTTTACGAAGGAGCTAAAAAATTAGTGTCAAAAGGTATTAAAATTGGTGATGTTTTCTCTCCATTTCCTATTCATGGTATTGACCCAATAATAGGTGTTAGAAAAACAAGACTAGCAATCTGCGCGTTCATTTATGGACTATTCGGAATGAGCTTAGCTTTGTCTGGAATGTATTATTTCAATATTAGTGATTGGCCAATGAACATTGGAGGTAAGCCAAACTTTACTTTACTTCAAAACTTGCCGGCTTTTATTCCAATTACTTTTGAATTAACAGTATTGTGTACTGCTCACGGAATGGCTATTACTTATTTTTTAAGAAATAAGACCTTGCCAGGGATGGAAGCTAAGAATCCAGATCCAAGAACGACAGATGACAAATTTATGGTTCAAATAAACACAGCTGATGTTGCAATGGATGAGGAGTCAATTGTTACTGAGTTAAAGTCTACTGGAGCAATAGAAATTACTAAGAGATAATTGAAACACTATTCTGAAAGATGAAAATATTTAGTCAAAACATATTAAAGTCCAGTGTAAAGCACGTGATCCTAGGGATGGCTTTATTAGTAGGTGTCACTTCATGTACTAGTGACCCAAACAGTCCAGGCATTGAATTCATGCCTGACATGTACAGGCCTCAAGCTTACGAGGCATACTTGAATAAATATGATGGAGATTCAACAAAATTCTACGATACAAACATTGAGAAAATTGCAGCTAACTTTGATGAGTTAGATTCGATTCAACAAGAAGCGGTAATAGTTGAGGTGACTGCTCTTTATAACGTATTTAAAAATGGTTCTGCGACAAGAAAACCTGTTGCAGGAACTGTTGCTGTTGGTAAGAAACCTTATCCATTGTCTAAGGATCAGAAGGAAGAGTCTAAAGCTCTAGTTAACCCTGTAGCTTACAGTAAAACTAACATGAAAGAAGGTAAAGCGTATTTTGAAATCTTTTGTGATCATTGTCACGGTGTTAAAGGAGATGGTAATGGGCCAATGATTCAAATTGATGTGTTCCCAGCACAACCACCTTCATTTACTGGTGCTGCTAAGGACTTAACCGCTGGTGAAATTTATCATACAATTTATTATGGGAAAGGAGTAATGGGAAGTCATGCTTCACAAATCTCTGAAGATAAGAGATGGAAAATCGTATTATACGTACAATCATTACAAGGTAAGAAAGTTGAAGAGGTTACTGCTCCGGTTGCTGAACAAGACGGCAGTACCGCTGTTGTAGTGGCTGACTAAACAAATAGAATTTAATTAATAAACAACTAGAAACACGATCAAAATGGATTACGTTTTTTCGAATAAAACAAAAAAGATAACGTTAGGGACAGCTATTATTGGCTTGGTGTTATTTCTTCTTTCTGTGTTTACAGACAGTGCTGATTACGGAACATTACATCATGGTTTGAGTCAAAGAATTTGGTCAAGTGTATTGATCAATGGGTTCTTTTTCTTTGCTATATCATTATCGATGTTATTCTTTTTAACATTACAATATGCTTCCGAAGCAAGTTGGACAATTGTTTTCAAAAGAATTTTTGAGGCTATTATGTCAGTATTACCATGGACAGTATTGGTAATTTTTATTGTACTTTTGGCTGGACAATTTCATCTTCACCATTTATATCACTGGCAAAGTTATGACTATAATCTTGTCGCTGGTGATGAAGGGTTTGATAAATTATTAAATCAAAAAGCAATTTTCTTTAGTCCAGCATTTTTTTATTCTGTTTTCGCTTTGTTCATGGTGGTATTCATATACTATGTTGGATATTTTAGAAAAAAATCTTTGCAAGAAGACGAAGAGGGAGGAACTGCAATCCATAAGAAAAATATTGTAATGTCAGCTGTATTCCTTGTGTTTTTCGGGTATGGATCTTCAGTTTTAGCTTGGCAAATATTAATGTCTATTGATGCACACTGGTTCTCTACTTTATTTGGATGGTACGTTTTTGCGGGAATGTGGTTAACTGGAATTACGTTTGCAACTGTTTTGATATACTTCTTAAGAAGTAAAGGACATTTAGCAATTGCTAAGAAAGGTCACATGCATGATATGGCAAAATGGATGTTTGCTTTAAGTTTCTTATGGACTTATTTATTCTTTTCGCAGTTCATGCTTATCTGGTATGCAAACATTCCAGAAGAAGTTACTTATTACGTTGCTAGAATTCAAGATTATCAAGGGATTTGGTTTGGGATGATGCTTATAAACTTTGCTTTACCGATGATTTTTTTAATGGATGCAGACGCAAAAATGAAAAAAGGATTGGTAGTTACAATTGGTGCAATAATCTTTGTTTTCCACTGGTTTGATGTTTATACAATGGTTACTCCAGGTACAATGAAACAATTTGGACAGTTTGGATTCCTAGAAGTTGGAATGTTCCTTTTCTTCTTAGGAGGGTTTGTGTTTTTAGTATTGAAGTCATTAGCTTCTCGTTCACTAGTGGTGAAGAATCACCCTTATTTGGAAGAAAGCAAGCACATTCACGGATAGTACATAATTATTAGGTAAAGAAATTTAAAATTTATAAAATGGAATTGTTGATTCTTGTAGCGGTATTGTTAACAGTAATTGCAGTAGCAAAAGTGCTGAGGGCAAAAGAATTAGTGGATAGCACTAAAGATCCAGATGGCGAGCCTATTTCTCCAGCAGAAATAAAAACAAATGCTCTTGGAATGTTGATTTTTGGAATCACTTTCTTATCAGCGGTTGTTTGGATGATAGTTGCTTGGAACAAATACATATTACCTACAGCAGCTTCTGAGCATGGTGCTGATATCGATTTACTTTTGAATGTTACTTGGGCATTAATAGGATTTGTGTTTTTTATTACTCACATCTTTCTTTTCTGGTTTGCCTATAAGTACAGTCATGACAGCAGTAGAAAAGCATATTGGTTTCCTCATGATAACAGGTTAGAAATGCTTTGGACAGTTGTTCCTGCCGCAGTATTGATTTTGTTAATTACTTATGGTATGAGTACTTGGCATGATGTAATGAACCAAGAAGAAGAAGAAGGTGCAGTAAGGATAGAAATTGTTTCTGAACAGTTTCGTTGGACAGCACGTTACGCTGGTGATGATAAAAAATTAGGTGAAGCTTCCTTTGCTCTATATGGTAAGAATTCTGTTGGAGTTGCTACTGAGGTTGCTATGAAAGATAGAATTGTAGAATGTGAAAAAAGTATTGAGATACTTGTAAAGGATTCCGCTGCAGTAGAAAAGCTTATTGCTGAAGATTGGAACAGAGGAGAAAACCTTTCAGAGATTAAACAAAGTTTAAAAAATTATAGAGCTAACATTAGAAGAATTAACAGGTTGTTGGGTGATTTCGCAGTTAATCCAGCTAAATATATAGCCGGTGAAGATGATCAGGTAATCAACAGTGACAGTATTTACTTACCTAAAGGTCGTCAGGTTATTTTAAAGTTCAGATCTAAGGATGTAATTCACTCTGCTTATTTACCGCACTTTAGGGTTCAAATGAATACGGTACCTGGTATGACAACAAACTTTACGTTTAAGCCAATTTTTACTAATGAGGAAATGAAGATAGTTGCTAATGATGAAGGAAAGCAGTTTACTGGATACATATTGTTATGTAATAAGATTTGTGGTACTTCTCACTATAACATGAAATTACATGTAAGAGTTGTTGAACCGGAAGTTTACGATAAGTGGATTGCTGGTCAAACAGAATTTGCAGAGGCATTCAAACAATAGAGTTTATAAAATATTAATTTAATTATAATATAAGATTATGGCTTCAGGTCACGAACATCACGAAACATTTATATCAAAGTACATCTTTAGTATGGATCATAAAATGATCGCTAAGCAATTTTTGATAACTGCTATTGTCATGGCTGTTATTGGAATGTTGATGTCTTTGCTTTTTAGATTGCAACTGGCTTGGCCAGGAACGGAATTTGCATTTTTAAATTTCATTTTAGGTGACAAATGGGCACCGGGGGGAATTTTAGATGCTAACATGTACATGTCATTGGTAACAATACATGGTACTATTTTGGTATTTTTCGTACTTACAGGGGGATTAAGTGGGACGTTTTCTAACTTACTGATTCCTTATCAATTAGGAGCAAGGGATATGGCAAGTGGATTATTGAACATGCTTTCTTTTTGGCTCTTCTTAGTTTCGGCTTTGATCATGGTTAGTTCTGTGTTCGTTGAGACTGGTGCGGCATCTGGGGGATGGACAGTTTATCCGCCATTAAGTGCTCTTCCACAGGCAATGCCTGGATCTGGATTAGGAATGACTTTGTGGTTAGTTAGTATGACTATTTTTATAGCAGGTTCATTGTTAGGTTCGTTGAACTACATCGTTACAATATTAAATTTACGTACTAAAGGAATGACGCTTACAAGAATGCCATTAACAATATGGACGTTTTTGATAACAGCAATTATTGGAGTTTTATCGTTCCCAGTATTGGTATCAGCAGCTTTATTACTTTTATTTGACAGAAGTTTAGGAACATCTTTTTACTTAGATAGTATTTATATTGGCGGACAACCATTAGAACAAACAGGAGGTTCACCTATATTGTACGAACACTTATTTTGGTTCTTAGGTCACCCTGAGGTTTACATTATATTGTTGCCAGCTCTGGGGTTAATTTCTGAAGTAATTTCAACAAATTCGAGAAAACCAATTTTCGGTTACAGAGCAATGATTATCTCAGTATGCGCAATTGCATTCTTGTCGTTCATTGTATGGGGACATCACATGTTTATGACCGGTATGAGTCCATTCTTAGGAACTGTCTTTACGTTCACAACATTGTTGATTGCGATTCCTTCTGCGGTTAAAGTATTTAATTACTTAGCAACTATTTGGAAAGGAAATTTAAGATTAAGTCCAGGGATGTTATTTGCATTAGGGATGGTATCCTTGTTTATCTCAGGAGGTTTAACAGGATTGATTTTAGGTGATTCAGCATTAGATATAAATATTCACGATACTTATTTTGTAGTTGCTCACTTCCATATTGTAATGGGTGCATCAGCGATATTTGGAATGTTTGCAGGAGTTTATCACTGGTTCCCAAGAATGTATGGGCGAATGATGGTTTCTAAATTAGGATTTATTCATTTTTGGGTTACAATGATTGGTGTGTATGGTGTTTTCTTTCCAATGCACTTTGTTGGATTGGCTGGAGTTCCAAGAAGATATTATTCCAACATAGAATTTGAAATGTTTAATGAAGTTCAGTTCATGAACCCGATCATTACAGGATTCGCATTTTTTGCAGCATTAGGTCAATTGGTATTTATCTTTAACTTTTTCTTTAGCATATTCAAAGGAAGGAAAAGTGGACAAAATCCATGGGGATCAAATACCCTTGAATGGACTGCTCCAGTTGAAAGGATTCACGGAAACTGGGCTGGTGCTTTACCAACAGTTCATAGATGGCCTTACGATTATAGCAAGCCAGATTACGAAGAAGATTTTGTTCCTCAGACAGTTCCATTGAAAGATGGAGAAGAGGAAGGACACTAAGAGTATTAAACATTAGAGCATAAAAAAAGGAGACATTTATTGTCTCCTTTTTTTATGCTCTAATGTTTAATCTGGGAAATCGACTAAACCTTAAATATCTAATTATAGTTTCTTGAGAACGACCTTAAACTTGCTCCAATTAAAGGATAGCCATAGTCCAAGCTTGACATAGGAAGCCAAGTACATATCCAGCAACTACTTGTTTCAAACTATGTGCACTAAGTTTAAGGCGACTGTAGGCAACTATACCGGATATTAATATAGCTACAACCAATGTTGTTGTATTATCAGAATTGTACATGTAGTTCAACAGAAAAAGAGCACCAGTAAACCCACCCACACCAATCATGTGGATACTAATTTTCCACTGTAATGTTATCGTTAATGCAGAAAGAATAGAAAGGAAACAACCAATGTAGAAAAGCCTGATAACAAGTTCTACTTGAACATTTAGGTCATTGAATAAAAGGTAATAGGCATACATTATACTCATTGTCATCAAAAAGAATGGAAGAATCCTTTCTTCTCTTTTTGGCATACGATAACTACTAATTTTATTCAGTTTTTTCAAGATATACACACACAGAGCAGGAATTAAAAGTAAAAATATTAACGTCACTGAAAGAACAATGATATTGTCCTTGTTCATCGCATCCGAAGTATACATGTTAAAACCATTTATTTTTTTGCTGAAATAAAAAAATAAAATGCCAAGAGATGGCATGAACAGGGGGTGGAAGAGGTATGAAATAAAATTTGCAAAATAATTTTTGGATTTTTTCATCTTGCATAAAAATAAGAATAATTAAATTTAAATTCTTACATGTCCACTATCGCTGTCTAGTCGATAAAAATATGATTTTAAAATGTAAAAACATGTACCTGGTCGATGAATTACTTTTCATTATTATGTACGATTAGTGTAACTTTATAGACAATTGATTGTTTAAGGAAACATAACGGAATAGTTTTCGTATAAATAGGTACAATATATTAGTAATGCGTAAAATGAGAAATCAGCTGATTTTGTTGATGTTACTGTGCATAAGTGCGGCACCTTCTTTTGCGCAAACTTGTGCTTCTACTTCTCCATATCCATACCTCTGGCCAAGCCATAAGAATTGGTTCTTTGCTCCAAATCTTTGGACGGGAACAATAAAAGACATGAGCACAGGGGCTGAGACAGTTGCTGGATATGTAGGTTTAGCTGTTACTAGTTACGAAGGAACATCTTGTGTAAGTGATGATAGCGGTAACTTAGTATTTTACGCCAATGGTCGAAGGATGTGGAGAAATACTGGAGCAGCAACAACCTTAATTAGTTCAGCATTAACAACTGGGAATGAAGGAGGAGCAAATTCCAGTGGAAGTGCAGTTCAAGGTTTAATAACCGTTAGGCATCCTTTGAATCCAAATGTGTATCATATTTTCATGGTCGATGATGTTATCGGAGGTTTTCGAGAAGGGTTGTCCCATCGCACTTATAATTCTTCAACCAATACATTGTCATCAAAAACAAGAGTAGGAAATTATAGAACTGGTGAAGGAGTTGCAGCTACAAAACATAAAAATGGTGTCGATATATGGGTAACTACCTATCAAGCTAATTCAATAAACTTTCATAGTTACTTGGTGAAATGTGATGGTTCAATTGATCCAGCTGTTACTTCAGCTGTTGCTCCAAATCATAATAATAACGAATTAAGAGGAGGTCTAGCATTTAGTTTTCAAGGAGATAAAATGGCACAAGCATATCCTAATGCAACAGGAGGTCAAGCTGACCATGAAGTTGAAGTTTTTAATTTTGATAATGCAACAGGTATTTTAACAACTTTAGCCACCTGTTCAGATATTGCTACAAATGAATCTGCTTGTGATGTTACCTTCTCACCTGATGGAAATAGAGTTTACTATTCAACTGCTACCGGAGCAGTATATACTTATGACATTTCTTCTGGTGTAAACGCAACAATAAAAGGCACAAGAACTATAGTTGGTGCGGCAGGAGGAGCTTACCCGTCGATCGAAATTGCAGCTGATGGTAATTTGTACCGGTCAGCAGGTACAACAGGAGTAATTAAAAAACTTACTGGAAATTTAAATGCAGGAACTGGTTTTGTCCAAACAAACGGATCAACAGCAAGTGGTTCGTTAGGGTTGCCATCTATGTACCTTCCTCCTCAGGAGGAACCAAACATAACAGAAGTTGGTCCTTATACTACTTGTGATGTCGCAGTAGATTTGGCTACCGTATGGGTTTGTGCTGGAACAAACGCAGAAGACGCTGCTAATTACCCAGCAGCTTATCAAGGAACAGGAATAACTAATAACGGCACTGGTATCTTTAACCCAGCAACCGCTGGAGTTGGAACTCATGAAATCATATTTACCAGATGTGCGGTAGATGACACCATTAATATTGTGGTATCAAGTTGTTGCCCTGATACTACATTAGCGGGTTCTTTTGGGCCAGTATGTACCAGTGGATCAACCATTGATTTAACTACTGTTGAAAATGGGAAAGTTGGAACTTGGACTATTACGGTTCAACCAGGAGGAGGGGATGCAACAATTACCGGTGGAGATCAATTTAACTCAAACTCTGCTGTTGCAGGAAACTATACTGTACGATTTGATGTCACAGGGGCTGCAGGAGGATGTGTGATGCCGACAAGAACTTTTACAATTAATGCACTGCCTGCTGTTACGGTAAATGACGCTACTATTTGTGCTGGAGATGCTGCCGCAACATTTACGGCAACAGCTGCAACGGCGACAGGTTATGTGTGGAGTGCTAACGGAAGTGGAATACTTCCTGCAACAACAGGAACAACGGCAGGATCTTACACAGTAGTAGTTACTGATGCAAATACTTGTACCAACACAGCCACAGGAACATTAACAGTCAATACAATTCCAGCAGTAACAGTAAATGATGCTACTATTTGTGCTGGAGATGCTGCTGCAACATTTACAGCAACGGCTGCAACGGCAACAGGTTATCTATGGAGTGTTAACGGAAGTGGAATACTTCCAACAACGACAGGAACAACAGCAGGATCGTATACAGTTGTGGTTACCGATGCAAATACTTGTACCAACACAACAACAGGAACTTTAACAGTCAATACAATTCCAGCGGTAACAGTAAATGATGCTACTATTTGTGCTGGAGATGCTGCCGCAACATTTACGGCAACAGCTGCAACGGCGACAGGTTATGTGTGGAGCGTTAACGGAAGTGGAATACTTCCTGCAACAACAGGAACAACAGCAGGATCATATACAGTTGTTGTTACCGATGCAAATACTTGTACTAATACAGCCACAGGAACATTAATAGTGAATGTTTTACCGGTTGTATCTGTAAACTCTTCAGCAATTTGTGTTGGAGATGCCGCAGTAACATTTACTGCTACTTCCGACTCAACGGCAGCATCTCATTTATGGAGTGCCAACGGTACAGGA
>Ga0115000_10000694_pt1 | contig 31040 bp, 47 predicted proteins | sample ArcticOcean_MG_C_6_FD_89690 | JGI IMG/M metagenome (GOLD analysis project Ga0115000, IMG submission 89690) | Marine microbial communities from western Arctic Ocean - ArcticOcean_MG_CB8_128 | ecosystem: Environmental > Aquatic > Marine > Oceanic | place: Arctic Ocean: Canada Basin | collected...
CAGCTAATTCAATAAGTAGTTCACCATTATACATATCGGGAGTTCCCATTGAAATAAATTGAAAAGTTGAAAATCTATCTGAAACCCATTGAGGCCTTGGATAGCAATAAACAATATCACCAGTCATATCATTAGTGAACTTAGCTAAGTATATTGATACGTCGTGAGGGTCAACCGTTGGCGGAGTATTAGCGTCAACCATTATTTGATTTGCAGCCGTATTGATATATGCTAAAAAATTAGTCTTAACTACACTTTGTATCATAACCTATAATAGAAAATTTGAGTTTTTATTTGCAATACAAAAAAAGGGGCTGAAAAGCCCCTTTTTAAATTTAATCAATTTATCCTATTAACTACTTACGATAGGTATTAAAGCTCCACTATCAATGTTGTCAAATGGTGTTGCCGTATAATCTGCAACCACTGACATAGGTAAACTTTCCATTCCTCCAAAAGTCAAATCATATCCATTTCTATCACCCCACGCAGTACCCGAAGCTGACGTTCCAGCGTCGAGTGTCATCCAGTTTTCAGGACCTAAACAAACTATCACGTTATGTTGGTTAGAGTTATAAACCGCATTCATTTCAACGAAAATAACAGTTTGCGTCTGACCAAGTAAACGTATTTCGTTTTGATCAAGTGCCGTGATTTTATTTAATAAAATTTGGATTGTAGGAGTGTAATAAATAGTTCCATTTTCTTGTGAGCCAACAATAGTATCAGTGCAACTCGCAGTACCTTTAGGAAGGGCGTAACGATATAAGCTAGTTCCACCCATAGCTATATCAGTAGTCGTTCCAGCCGTACCACCAGTCCAAGATGTAGTGACGGTTGTTGTATCGCCAACGGCGAAATAAACCGCTTTCACCCCACCCGCACTTCTATTACAATCTAATCCTCTTCCCTTAGTTATCAGGGAACATCCGTATTCTCCAGCCATAATGTTTAATTTTTTTCGTTAATATAATTTTTATTTCAACCAAGTAATATCAGCTCCCGTACCGTGCTGAACTCCCGCAGAATACTTAGCTATTAAACGAATGTTATTTGAACCATCAAGCATAGTCATATCAAGTAGACGTACTTCAGTAGTATCTGAAACCAAGTCAGTTCCGAAAAATAGATTTGATTTTTGAGCAGCTACTAATTCATTGTCAGCCATACCGTAAGTTGGTGCAATCGCTACTCCATTAAATAATGGCAAATAGTCACCGTTCATATTGTAAGCGTTAACATATCCAAGAGCTGAAATCGCTGCAATATAAAATCTGTAAGACTTCATATTCATATATATTTTCAAGTCTTCAGTTCCATAAACACAAGAAGGTATATTAGCAACTAATTTATCTAAGTTCGCGATAATGTTAGTTTCATCAAATGGAGTACCCGCATTAGCTACTGTATTAATAGTTGCGTCAGTAGCAAAAGAGCCAGTCGCAGCCGTTGTAAAGCCTTCAAATTGACCAGCCGTAGCACCTACTCCATTCCAGACATTCATTTCAATTGCTTCAGCTATATTTTTAGCCATTAAAGAAATAACATAGTCATTGAAACTTGGTACGTCATCATTCCAAGCACCCGCTCTCATTTTAAGAGCTTCCCAGTTACTTTCAAGAACTGACTTACAAAGTTGTAAGTTGATCTGCAAGTCTTTCGGCTCAATTATTCTTTCCCCCATATCTAAAGTTCCAGCACTTGTGAAATCACAGTTACTATCACCAATGACACCACTAGCTGATAAGGTTTGTACCACTTGCTTAAACTTGATGTTTTCCATCATAGTCAAGTTATCAAGTGAAATTGCTTGACATAACGCTTTGCTTATATAAAAGCCAGCATCAGTTCCGCAGAAAGTTCCCCTAGACCCCGCTGGAGTGTATTGTGGTTGTTCTGATTCTGCTAATTTTACTAAATTTCCCATTTTCTTTTTTTTTATTTATTAATTTTTAATTTCTTATATCATATAGAAACCTATCTGAAGATGACATATTTGAATAGTCAGTTTTCGTCATATTAGGTTTCGCTGATTTGCTTCCAAATTTATGATTTGATATTGGAGTGTCAGCTGGTGACTTATCTAGTGCTGCTTGTAGTCTTGTATTTTCCGCCTTTAATTCTTCAATTGAAAACTCCTTTACTTCAGTTGTTTTAACTGTCTTAGGAGTTGTTCCTCTAACCTCTTTTGTAGCTTCAACTTCTTCACTTGCTTCATCTTCTCCACCGCCAATTTCCTTCTTTAAAGTAGCAACGGCATCTTCAAGATTTTGTATTCTTTTTTCCATTCCTTCCCAGTCCTGAACATCAGCCTCTTCACCATCATCTTCAGCCATTTCTTCAGTTGGTGCTTCATCAGAAGTTTCCTCTTCAGTAACCGCCTCTTCAGTTTCAGTTTCTTCAACGCTTGCAACTATACCCTCCTCTTCAACTGTAAAGCTAACTCCTTCTTCAGTTTTATAAGTTCCGATTGGCAAAGGGATTGTCGTGCCGTCCTCAGTTAGAACTGATATATCGACACCTTCAGCCAACTCATCAGCCGTTGATACTAAAATCGTGCCGTCCTCAGTTTTCGCTTGCCACTCTAATTTGAGAGCCTTAGTTTTCTCTAAGCCAAGTGCAAGTAAGATTTGATTTTTTAGATCCATTTTTTTTTGTTGTTTAGTATATAAAGGTTAATTTGATTATTTATTTGATTTTCAAGATTATTTCATTTAATGCTTTTAATATCTCTTCATTGGTTGGTTGCTTTTGACTTAAGGTTTCCATTTTATCTACAAAATATCCTTCAATACTCAACCCACGCAACTCCCCGTCTTTTATTTTTTGCCATAATTCATCATTTTCAATCTTCATCTTTACGAACCAAGTACCGTCCGCCAAATCAAAACCGTATAGTTTTGACTTATCTTGTTCACCTTCCTTAATCCAGCTCTCAACGGTTAGTACGCCACTAACTCTTTCTTGGTGTTGGTAGGTTGCTTTGTGATGGTTGTTATGCTTCAGATACAACTCAGAAGCTTTACGAACTGTTTCAGGACTGAAGTAAACATAGTAGTCAGTATCAGTATTCGGGTTGTGTCTAAAAATCTGCTTGTTCGGGATTAATGCTGGACTAACAATCATCCGCTTATCTTCATCAATTTTAGCAAATGTCAAATTATTTTTTTCCTTCCCAAAAAAGACAAAGTCTTGTTCAATGGCTGGTGCTGAAACTAAACTGATACAATCAATTGCCAGTTCTTCGCTTTCGTGATCAATTAATAATTCAACTATTTTTGTTGTTTTTTTGTAATTTGTTGGGTTGGCTGACACGCAATCTTCAAGCGTATTATATTGACAAGCTCCATCATCCCCCCACTTATATTTTCCATCTTCGCATTTTTTACAAGGCATATTCTATAAAGTATTAGTTGTTTTTTTATTTGATTTTCAATTTAATATATATTTTTTTTAAAGTTTCTCAACCCTAGTGTTTCAACGTTCTTCTAATTTACATACTAGCAGCCCTTAGATTAATCATAATTGCTTCAGACGGCTTGAAATGGCCTTCAGTTAAATAGTTGCTCTATTCCTAATTTGTGCTAATTGGTCTTGTGAATTGGTCATATCGTCAGTTACGACAAACGCTTTTATTGGCTCGGGAGCACCCCCTACATTTCCAAGTTCAAACTTTCCTGACATCATTTCTTGTGCTGGTGCGACCGCTTCAGCTCCGCCGCCCGAAGCTGCTGGAGTCGTTGCTGCTGGTTTACCTCCACCCCCTCCGCTTTTTATAGCTTGTATATTTTTGAAGCCACTTACAATCGCTCCAGCCGCAGCAATACCACCAAGCACGGGTCCAACTACTGGAATGCCCGCCAAACTTGTGAACGCTTTTTGAGCACTTAAATAGGTTTGTATGGTTGCTTGTCCTATGGCCGCAGCCTTCCCAGCTTTCGACTCTTTACCCATTATCGTAGCCATACTTCCAAGAGCATTTGAAGCAATACCAAGTTGTTCTTTAGAAGTCATTTCACTAAATTTTACCGCTTCAGTGTCAAGAGACTTCTTTGCATTTGCATATTTTTGGTCAATTGCTTCCTTCATCTCAGCGAAATTCGCGTGGTTTTCAACCGCTTTAAGAGCCGCTTCGTGTTCTATTTCTAACTTAGCTAAAGCCCTTTCTTTTAGATCTTCAATTTCCATTAAGAAGTTTTCGTCTTGTAACGATTTCAAGTCAGCGGCTTCTTTAAGTTTTAAGTCAGCGGCCGTCTTTTCTTCAGCTTCTTTCTCCTTTTGTTTTGCAACCCTATCAGCTTCAATTTCTAACTCTAAAGCATATACTTCAGTTAGTACCTTTTTTTTCATTTTAAATGAAGCTGCTTCAGTATCAATTACGGCCGCCCTCAACTCAGCTAATTTACGTTCATCTTCAGCCATATTTTCTGACAAAGCCATTTCTTGGGCTTGTAAGTTCATACGGGTTTTAGCCATTTTCAAATCAGCTTCAGCCGATTGAGCTTCAAGAGCTAAAGCTTCTTTAAGTGCTGCTATTCTATCTTCCGCTGACAAAGTTTCATCATCTGAAAGTAAACGTGCTTCAGCAATTGCTCTGTTTGTTTTGGCTTTAGTTACTAGAAACTCATTTTCAGCATCCCTTAGTACTTGTTGCTGGCGTTCCAAGTCCATCATAGCTGCCGTTTCATTCTTGATTTCAGTAGTAATATCAATAATACCTTGTGCAAAATTCTTTTGCTGAATTTCGTCCATACCCGTTCCAACTTGTATTAGAGCCGTACCTAAATCAGCCGCCCCTTCCTTAACACCATCCCAGTCAAGAGATAAAGCCGATTTAATTACCGCACCCAACCCAATGAAAGTATCAGCTATTCCTTGAATTCTATTCATTAGATTGGTTTTTATTGCTTCCCATAAATCTGCAATTGCTTGTTTAGGGTTACTGAAGGCGTCAAATATCTTTTTACCAAATGAAGAAACTAAGTCAGTCAGAACGCTCATAACCGCACCCAGCCCCGCCATTAATACCTTCAGTTTATCAGCCCCTTCCTTCGTATTTGTAAAGTAAGTTATCAAAGCTCCAAAAGCGATTAGAAGCACTCCTATTCCCGTGCTCATAATACCCGCTTTAATAGAGCCGAACATCGCTTTAATGGTTGGTATTATTTTTGCAAAAGAAGCCTTCAGACCGTTTAAGGATACGCCCATTAAACTGAAATTGCCTATACCTTCCTTGGCTGCTGAAGCTGAGTCTTTTTGTTTCTCATTAAACTTTTTAACCTCTGCTCCTGATTTTTTTTGTTGTGACTCTAGCGTTTTTAAACTATCTTTTTCCCTATCTAGTTCGTGGGTTGCTGCCTTTATTTTTTCAGGCATTTTATTCAAACTAGCTTCCCAACTACCTTTCCCCATCTTATCCTCAGTTTGCTTCAAGTTCATAAGGTTTGTTTCTAAACCTCTTATGACATCATTTTGAACACTAACAACTTCATTGATTTCAGCAAATTCTTTTTCAGCATCACTTAGAGCTTTCGTTAGATCCTTAGTGTCCGCCGTTACTTGCTTAATGTTACTTTTGACGTTCATTACTACTTCATCTGCTGCCATAATTTCTAGTATTTATTTATTCTTCAATTTCTTCGCATTTGCATAACTCTTCATTCCACCTAAAACCATCACCGCAAGGTAGTTCAAAGCAAGGGTCAACTTCATCTTTTACGCAGTTGCATATTTCTGAATCCCAGTGCCAACCAACGTAGCATTCAGTTTCCTCACAAGGTGTTGGAACACAACCTTCAATAAAAGTACATTCGCAAGTTTCAAAATTATACTCATAACATTCGTCACATATTATTTCTTCGCACTGTTGACACCTACAATTAGCTTCATACCAAAACCAGCCTTCAGGACACTCTTCTTCAGGACAACGTGTTTCATCTTCCATTTTTATTTGTGTCAATTTAACTGAAACTGACCAATCAATTATACAATCTAATTCACCTTTGCAGCGTATCGTAAAGCCTTCAGTTGGTAGTATTGCAGTTGCTAACCAGTTAGTAGTTGAGCCACTGTCAGCGTAATTTTTTCGTTGCCTACCAATTGAAAGTACATCAAGACCAGTAGCTACATCATACAAGCTTCTAGCTACTCCCATTTCAGTCCAACTAGCAAAATCACCTATTGCTCCAACTACATTTATACCTCCAGTTCGTACGGCTATTGCAGTAACTTCAAAAAAGCAAGCTGAATTTCTTGGTATTTGAAAATAACTATCAGGAGTATTGTTTAAATTGCTATTTGTATTTGAGCCGTCAGTTGTTTTGACTCCATACATTAATTCAATCGTTTGTCTTTTGCCTATTATATCAGAACCTTTATTGCCACCAACTACAAGTCCATTATTAACTGATACCTCCGCACCCGTTCCAAACGCTGAAGCGTTGCTCACGCCATTATTTATGACGTTGTTGCTGCCTACTATTACATTATTCCGTGATTGCCCTCTGACACGGTTATTTTCGCCCATAACGATAGTATTGGTAGTGGCCGTTTCAAGAGTATTATTTGCTCCGTATATTTTACTACTTAAATTATCAAAAGTGGGTATGATTTGTGAGTTGTTTCTATATGCTGAACAAGTACCCATTTGAACGTTATATTCATATCCGTAAGCTTCACATTCAGCTTGATTTGGTGGATAGGGTGTTAGTACGCCAGCCGCATTATATCTTTCAAATACAACGCTTCCCCCGTCATTTATACTTCTTGGCCTTCCTTGTTGTCCTGATTTGAAATTCATAATTTTAAGTAATAAGTATTAGCTCAACTTTAGCCAAATCTCCGGGCTTGTAGTCAATTTTATTAACTCTGAAAGCACGGTTTTTAATCATAACTAAATCTGAAAATGAGAACTGGTTTATATCGGCTGGTGTTAAATTTATCTTTAGCGTCAAAGACCTAGTATCAGGATTATATAATTGAGAGAAATAGTTCGCCCAAAAGCGATTAAAAAGAGTATTAACAGTTGGGTTGTTTACATTCAATATCTGACAAGTTCCATAATTAAGATCATTTGAAGTGGCGGTTGGTGGCAATACGTCAAAATTACTCATTTGATATAGGTATTGAAAGTTCTCACCGAACTCTCCATTTTGACTTGGAAAAAAGAAGGTATTAGTTGGACCAATAGTTTTCCTTCCGTTGTCATACATTATTCGCGGGGCGTTATCAAAAGCACTACTCACGCCTTCATCATTTACTTGATATATTGCTGGCGTAATCATCCACGGAAAAGCACTGTCATACGCTTTTATTAAAGTAGCTGCAAAGGGTTTCGCTTCAATTTTTTGCGTGCCTTGAAGTATATTATAATCTGAAGCGTCTATCTCATAACTACCATACAAATATCCCTGAAACATATCCTTATATGTTTTAAAAACGTAGTCACTTTTATCTTCAACATACTGAAATATAGTGTTCTTTTTTATATTACTTAAAGGTTTAAATTTCCATTCTTGATCATCAACCTTATTTGTCCAATCTTTATTAATACCTCTTGAAGCTAAATCAAGCCCGCTCCCCGTTATATTATTGAAGATACTATCATAGGTTTCAATTATGATATTCATAGGGTTTTGAGGATTAACCATCGTAATCAAATTGAACATCTGAAGCAATCCTGATATGAAATCCCACTGACCTAGTTTACCTCTTAGCGTACTCAATAGACTTTGACTAACAATAGGTGCGGTTGCAATAGTCCATTCAATCTTTCCAGTTGGTATATCAGGAGGGGCTGGTAGATTACTTACCCAACCACCTTGTTGCATCGGTTGACTTCCAGTAAACCAAGTCTGTATGGCAAATGGCTCAAAGGTATCTCCAGCGTCTAACCATACCGTCACTTGACCAACCCAAGATGTATGGTTCATATAGGCTACAAAGTTGAACATTTGATTATGTATTACTGGTGATCCCGAAAATTTGTTTACCACCCAACCTACATCACAACCCCCAGTATTTCCGAAAGTATTTGATAAGTTTCTGATTTGAAATTCATAGTCAACCGATACTTGTTGATTCATACTCGTTGCAGTATAAACGCCAGTTGTTTCATTATAATCAACTGGAACTTCTGAAACTGTATTTGCATTATTTATCGTGTGCTGCTTTAGAGTTACAGTGGCCGTAACGTTAAAGGAGGGAGTCCACGGTATTGTATTATTTGGCGGTTGTGAGCCAGTGCTAACCATATCATAGAAATGTGATGTAACCGCCCCCAGACTACTTAGGGTTGGCGTATTAGCATTTCCCCAATTAAAGTCCATAAACAAGTTCCCAAAATCAGCACTATCTATGAAGGTTGAAGTGTAAGTAAAACCAGCATCACGAAATATGTTTTGCAGTATATATTTCAAATTAATAACTGGTCTAAAAGCCGATCCTAAATTAACTCCTTCGGGCATACCAACGTTAGCTGAAGGGTCTAGAGTTCCATTTGATATAACCATTTGGTGATCCCAGTCAATATAAGGGTACTTCAAAACCGTTGTATTCGTAGCTCCAACCGTACCAGCAAAGCTATCAAGCCCTAAAGGATTGGTCAAAAGCAAGCCACTCATACCCCAACTAGACTTAATTGAGGATTTCATATAACTATGTCCTAGCTCACTAAAATCTAAGTCATTAAATTTCTTTGTTTTAAGGTGGTCCTTTAGAGCTATCACTTCACTATAAAGGTTTATGTTATAACTAAGCTCACCGTCCTTTACGTCAACGCTAATTAGCTTCATAAAGCCTTCAAAGATAATGTACCCTTCTTGCTGCAAGTATATTTGAGTTTTTCTTAATGGATTAAAGTCATAAGCGTTAACCGTAGTTGTGTCAATTGATGAGGTTATTTCATACTCATTTTTAAGTATCTGATTATTCCTTTTTGTTCCTGGAATTTTAAAGGCTTTTGAATAGCTTTGAACCTTCTCCGCTGCATTGGTAAAGTTGTCAACGCTTAAGGTTAGTGGCACGTCCTCAAAGTTATACAAATCAAGCATCACTTGACCTTTACTTAGTAGCTGGTCAATTGACCACACTTCAACTTTTTCAGTTATTGAAACTATGTTTATTTTTATTATACTATCGTCAGCACCTTCATACTCCCAACCAACTATGTAGTCAGTGCTTGCTGATAAAAAGGTTGAAGTAGGAAGTATCGGAAAAGTTATATCAGTTCCAGTTATCACCCAAGATTGAGCCAGTACTCCCGTTGTACTGAATAGCATAACTGTCAATTTACTACTCACACTCGTAGCACCAACTATTTGTCGTATATCAATATCGTAATTAACGCCACTACTTAAACCAGTTATCCAAGTATAAGCTCCAGTATTTCCATCATTATTAGACAATCCCGCTGGCCAACCACTAAATTGAGCATAAGTATTAATCCCAACTCCAGCCGTAAACGGATTAGCACCTAAACCGAACGGGCTAAAGATAGCTGAAGCAAAGCCATACCAAAGGTCAGGAGCGGTAGGCGGTGCAACATTTATTGCATCTTGAAGGGGAGTTGCTGAGCTAGTTGGTATGGTAGTTTGAAAGGCGGTTAGCCATACCGTACCGTCAGGACAATACTCAGTCGGGTTTTGAGCCGTAGGCTGCCAAGTAGCATCGTAAAATTGAGGATATATAAAAAGTTCTACTGAAGTTTTACTCATATTTAAGCGTTTTGTACTCCTTGAATTTTACTCATTTCAACTTCAAAAGAGTATTGTATTAAATTATCATTAGCCTTTGTTTTTCGCGTGAAGCTACTTGTTTTTAATCTTGCTGGGTGAACGTATTTATTGTTATGGGCTGACGGTATTACATCAAGCTCAACGTATGGCTGCAATACATAAACCTCAGGACTATTAATTAGCTCTTCAAATATGACATTAAACCTCTCATCAATGTATGCAGTATTCATTTTTATTTTTGTAGTGGTGTTAGATCTAAAAGTTTTCTTCCCACCCTTCCAACCTTTACGCTGCCAGTATTCTCCATTCCAAGTTCCAGCGAGTTGACTGTATTCAGTTTTCTTAGACGTTAATGAGGTAGTTGATTTGCGATTGAAACTATAATAATCCCAAGCTCCCAACTGGTTCAACCAGCATAAGCGTATCGGCTCATAATTATTAAATGGCGAACATTCAATATCAAAACGATAAACGTGAGATATTATATCAGCGGCCGCAACTCCATCACGGTTTTCAACAGTGTAATATGAAACAAGTCCAGCGTCAAGGTCTGTCTTAAATTGAGCACTCGCTTGCTTTAGGTTTCCGGGACCGCAACCCACTGTAACATATTGAGTATCGGTTGAGGTTGTTTCAGGATAAACCGCACCGTTGGAAAAGCCAAGTAGCAAGCCTTGATAATTTAACATAACTCCGTCTTCATCATACCAAGTAAAAAAAGTATATTTAGTTGTTCCAAAAGGAAGAGCATTCAAGAATGATAATGTATGATAGTCATTTACATTAACCTTTTGCGTTGGTTTTATTTTATCTCCCAATACTTCTACTGGCACGTTCGTCAAATAATGTCCTGTCCTAATTTGCGGCCATTTCATATAATATGAATCAGTTTTCAACCAAGAGTATCTAGTGGTTGAAGCTTGAATGTAAGTAGCATCACTCGGAACGTAAGTATTAGTTATTATGAATTGAATACTGTTAACTGAAGTTGATGGTATAATATCAACTGGAGCACCTAAAGTAGTAGCACCTTCAAGTTTGAATTGTATCTTGACGTACCGCATACAATCCTCATTTAACGCGAATTTATCTATGACGTGAATAGGGTGAGGGTCTACATCATATCCAACCGTTTTATATGTACTTGGTGGAAGGTTTCCCAGTGCCACTGAAGTTCCCGGAAAGCCTTCATTTTGAGCATTAACATAGTTTTCAATGACTGACTTAAAGTTGTATATCCCTCTTCCTAGGTTGTTCGGTATTGCTTTGAATGATCCTATTAATTGAGCCGAAGTACCAGTATTAATTGGCTCACTATCTATAAAAACTTCAGCTACAAATTTCACATTAAAGTAACCAGTAGGCACACCACTCACGACCGCATCATTTGAAACGGTGCATAAGAAATCATCCGCAGCCATTTGCCAAGTATAAAAAGGTTGTTGTTCTATTATTGTCGCCATTTAATCAAATTTAATTTTTGTTAGTACATCTTGAATATCCTTGTTTATAGCTACTTTTAAGTCAGTTCCGAAAGTCTTTAATTTAACTCCTAAGGGCTTTTGAAAAAACATTAAGCTTCCTATACCTTTTGTCTTAATTGAACGCCCTATGAGGAACGCTAATGACTTGTGAGATATGTAGCGTCCAGTTGCTTCATTACGACCTTTCAATCCTCTTGCTTTTATCCATTTAATGAGAGGTTCGGGTGGTGGTTGTTTTTTAAACCGATAGGGGCTTGTTAGTGTTTTACCTTGATAGTCAGTGAAGCCCCTTTTTACCTTTACTCCTGAAACTCCTTTATCTACAAATTGGCCGTAATAACTCATCATAAATTGAACATCAACGCCAGTTGCACTTTTAACTACTTTGTATTGAATACTGTCATATAATTCCTTAGTTACATTTTTCTTGTTCTTGCTAAGAATACTCCGCTCTTGCTGAACTACATATTTGCCAAATTTATTAAGAAACTTATCAACGTTATTCATAGCTTATAAGTAATTTTTGGCGGTAATAATTGTATGATCCATTTTCCTATTCTAAATTTAAACATATTATTCTCCTTTTCCTAAGTCTGGTATTACTGGTATATTGCAACTCTGAAAGTCATTTATAACTTCAATTGATACAGTAAAAACCCAGCCAGTTAAAAGGTTGTCAAAGCGTTCGGTGAACGGCTCAAAACTACCAGCCGTAGCTTCATCAAAATAGACGGGATAATTAATGTCATCAACCCCTTGTTCTGATTGAGCTACTGAGTTGGTAAGCATAGCAACTATATCAACGCAAATTTGAAGGTTGGCACTTAATACCTCTTGTTCATTGTTTAAAAACGCTGCTGACTGGAAGTTGGTTTGAGTCCAGCTAGCGTCTTGGCTAACTAAGTCCATTATGAATATCTGAAAGTTATATGTCAAAGAGCTTTGGCCTTTATCCACGTTTATCGGATTAATATGCATCAAAGGAAATAGAGTATTTTTAGACAAATCAATGTCATAAATATCTCCAGTTGAAACCGTTGTTATTTGCATATGAGTGTCACCTATATTCTTCAGAGTATTGATGACGTTATTGTATGTCTTGTTGTTTATCATAATTCAGTTTCTAAATTAGTGGTTGTATTTTGAGTTTCTTGCAAATCACTTTCATAACAAAGCCACGTTAAGCACTCTTTCAAACTAAGCTTCGTGACCGCAGTTAATTTAATTATATCGCCGCCCGTTAACCTATACATCACGCCAAACCAACCCCACTTTTCTTGAAACCCTGACGCAATGTCGAGCGGATTGTTTTCTGTGCTAACTCCATCAAATACAATGGCAAAGTCCTCAACAATTTGTTTCCTAAAGTCCAAAAAAAAACCATTGAATTTTCTACTTCAGTAGCCGTCATCAACTTCATTCTTTCCGCTCTAAGCGTTATATTGCCATCATACGGCTCAATGGTATATTTATCATTTTCAACTTCAATGACGGGGCGATAAAGTATTGCCATAAGCAAATGCAAGTTACCTTCAAGGCCGTCTTTTATTAGAGTTTCAATATCCGCATATTCACCGAGTGTTATATCTTCCAAGTTAGGGTGAAAGCCGTACTGTTTACCATCAAGCTCAATACGTCTTACGAACTCAGCTTTACTTGATTGCTGCATTTTAGCAACCTTATTAAGTATCATTGAAACATCACTTAATGATAGTTCCCGCATAACTTGTTTCGGTATGTTAGCGAGAACGCCCATTGTTTCAATGGCTTCGTCTGATTTGGTTGACGTTTTTACCGCAACCAGTTTAGCCCACTTTTCAAGAGTAACATCTGACCAGCTATTTATCAAGTCATAGGTTAATGATTTGTCGCCCTTATTTATCTTCAGTTTCATAATATGTAATAGAAATTTTGGTTATTTAGTTTATTGGTCTATATTTGCTGAAGTTTTTGTAGTTCAAAACGAGGGGATAGGGGTTGCTTCCGCCCCTTGTTTTTTTTATTGAACATAATACTTTCCGAAGTTTTGGTCAATCTCATAATACATTCTCATAGCCATAGCATCAGCATAATCGGGTGATCTACCAATTATGTCTTTCACTTGATCCTTTGGTATCATTTGAAGTTTATTATCCTTATCAGCGTCCTTTGTTTTTATTTGTTCAAGTTCTTCAATTATAGCTTGCTTATCAGCAACGTCAGGACAAGTGATACCTATTTGACCTTTATTGATTGTTGAAGCCAACTTATAATAGCATTGAGTTTTTAAGTTCTGATAATTTTCTTTTTTAAGTGGGCGGCTATTATTCACGAAACCTTTGCAGCGTAAGTAATCCTTCGCCCCTCCGCCGACACCATCTTCATCAATTATAATGTTATGCAGTGGAACGGAGTAGGCTTGTTGAAGCTCCCTGACTTCGCTTACAACGTCATTTATAGCTGATTTAAGCAACTTTCTTATCTTTTTAATATGTAACCCTTCCCAGACTATTATGATTGTTTTATCGCTACCAAAACGAGCCACGTCACAACTTATGTAATTCTGACCTTTCACGCCTTGCTGCTCAAATAGGTTAATGATAGCGTCGTATTTTATCAAATCGTCTTTGCTTGCATCGTATTCCCAGTTGCCAAATAAGAGCCGTTGCTTACTAAGTTCATCAAGTGTTTCAAGTTGGGTTTTATAGTGCTTTGAAATATATTGGTTATCGTCAACTAGGCTTTGAATAAAGCGTCTGAAAGGCTTTTGTTTCCCTTCCTTGGCGGGGCGGTAGTATTGAGAGTAAACCCAGTTTTTCGCTGGATTACAAGTCATTAGCATTTTAGGGATAAGGCCATACTCATCTAGCTTATATCTTATTCTTGAACTCACTATGTTTTTAGCCTTTTCAGTTATTTGATTGCACTCATCAATGAAAGCCCCAGTTAATTCAAGTGATCCTAAATTGTCAAAGTTCCTATCTGAAGGATATAAAAATAAGTCTTTCATCATAACTTCAGAGCCGTTATAAAAGCGTATTATATTTGACGCTCCATTTAAAGTATAATGCTTATTCGCTATCAAGCCCCATACTTGACAAACTTCAAGGAAGGTGTTTAGCGTGGTTGTTTTGAGTGAGTGTAATTTTGAACGCCCCATCAAGTATCTAGTTTTAGGATATTTCAAGCAACATAAAACTAACCAGCTACATCCAACCCAACTTTTTCCACCACCCGCAGCACCACCAAATAAGACTTCAGTTGTTTTGTCGTCAAATAGATATTCTATTGCTTGCTCTTGCGTATAAGTAAAGCTAGTTTCAATGTTCAACTCCCTTGATGTTTACGTTTATTTTGATAGGCTCGTCACCGCTTTGCAAGTCAAGTTCTGACCGCTCAACGTAACCCCGCTTTTTACCTTTTGTCTTTAGATAAAAAATAGTAGCTGAAGTGTTCCCGTCACCTATTTGCTTATGCAGTTGGCTTTCAGCAAAGTCAAGAGCTATATTTGAAACCTCTTTAACCGCTTGAGCAAATGCTTCATCAGACTTCAACCATTCATAGTATATCGTTCTTCCTATGCCTACATTCTTGCAAGCGGTGGTAACAATACCGAGCGACTTTTCAAGAGCGTCAAGCATACCTTTTTTATTGTGTTCAGTTTTGTTCATTATTCAGGAGTCCAAGATTTACTAAACTCCTTTTCTTTGAACACTTCACTTTTAGGAATGCCAGCCCTAAACAGTAGCCGAACAACCTCTTCCCGTTCCATACCTAAACGCTTCATCATATCCTCTCCGCTTATACCTTGTTCTTTCATATCAGTAATAATCTTACTCATTTCTAAAACGCCGTGAGTTCCTCTTGCTCGGTTGTGTCTTATGGTGGCCATTTGTTGCTGACTTTTATCTTTTGGATAAACCATAACAACTGGAACTTTACCCTTAGTTAATTCAAATATATCTTTATCTCCTGAAACCGTCCAACGATGAAACCCGTCAACGATTGTATGGTCAGGATTAATGACAATTGGCTGCGTCCAACCATCTTCAAGTATTGAGGTTTTCAATAGCTTTAATTCACGGGGTGCTACTTTGTTAGGATTATAATTGTTAGGCGTTAATTTCTTCCTATCAATCCATTCAATTTTGTCAAGTGGTTGTTTCATTTATTTGTTAAATTTACGGTTAATATATTCAGGCTTTCCAAACTTAATTATTGCTTCATCAAACGTATGTATTCCTAATTTTTTTTGCTCTGTAATTGCGTTACCTTCAAGCGTTGGTCCCGTACGTCCTTTGAAATCTCCCTTGATAGCTAACTTACATATAAAAGCCCAAGATGTTCCCGTTAGTGGGTGGTTAGCTTCATCGGGTATCTCATCATTTGTTTTCGCATAGTGCCTTCTTATGATTGTATTAAGATTTGTCTTGACTGTATTAACCGCAACTTGGTCATAACTTTCAAGGATTACTTCAGCCCATTTTTTATAGCTTTCAATTTCTTCAGGCTTCACTTTTTTACCTACTCCATAAAGTTCACTATTTGCATAACGCCACGCAGTTGAAACCCCTTGAACTCTATCTAACATTTTGTGCCACATTTCAGGAAAGCATTCAGAGTACAACCACAAGCCTCGTAACGGCTCTTCTCCGAAAGGTGGACATACCCTTTGCTGAAGAAACTTATTATACATTTTGGTCTTATTCATAACGTCATACGTTTTGTTATAATCCCAGCCAAATTTGACAACCGCTAGCCATACGTCCTCACTTGACCAATCATAAATCGGGTGAGCGTGAGCTATATGACCTTCCCGTGCTATGTAGTTATCATTCTTTTTAACTGACATCGCTTTCATTCTTCTGAAACTTTCCTGAGTTCTTACGCCAGTCATAATACAAGTTGAGCCGTCAGACTTATTCGGTAGCAAGGTGCTAAACTCTTGGAAACTCATTTCCTTTTTGAACTTGGGGTGTTTAGTGATCACGTTTTTTGGTAGTGGCCGCACCCATTTATCTTTCTTAGATTTATCCCAGCAATACCAAAACGGCTCTTCATTTGAACAAGCGTTTCTATGTTTAAATTCTAAGCAATACCAGTTAAATTGAACGCCTTTATTTAATGCTCTTACTCTTTCAGCATATTCAATCGTGGGCGGGTGTATTACCTCTTCATCAAAAAAGTTGACTGAGAGGGGTTTATTTAGCTTCAGAGCTACTTCAAGAGCTAAGTTTAATACGGCCGTACTATCCTTCCCCGCTGAAAAGTTTACCACTATATTATCAAAAGAAGTAAAAAGGTGTTCAATCCTTTTAAGACTTTCATCATAAACATTAGTTTCGTTATATTGTTTTTTTCTAGTAGCCATTTTGTTCAAGATATTTTGCAGCACGTTCATCAACTTTTGCCCCTTCAACTAAGTATTCAAAGTGATCCTTTGCCAGTATGTCAAAACATTTATTAATGTCATTTGAAGCTTTGTATTCAAATTGCATCATAGATACTATATTAAATAAGTGTTTAGAGCCGTCTGAATAACACTTCGGGAACGTTAAACCTTCTTGTGCTTTGTACTCAAATACTTCCGCTCTCGTCCAATTATATATAGGGTGAACTTGCAGAGCCTTTCCGTATTTTTTTGTGAAATAATAAGGTTTCGGGATAGTGTTTTCTTCAAGCCTTCTACCAAATAACATCATTGAGATATTATTTTTCTTAGCGAACTTTGGTATGCTATCCCAGTGTCTTATTTTATCACAGTCTGACGGTTTCCATTTTTTAGGCGGCACTTGGTTAAACCAGTTCCTCGCGAATTTCTCTTTTGATATATTGTTTTCGTAAACTATATTTAAGCCCATAGCTTTTGAAATCCCCCTCACCTCTTCATCAAGTGCGGTCGTAATCAATGAACTTTCACAAAAGCCCTTAGTTATACCTAAGACTTTTTGAACTAAGTGAGCGGTTACAATACTATCCTTTCCGCCCGACCATAAAAGCATAGGGTTTCTCATAGTATCACGGTGAGCAACCTTTAGAAGTATATTGGTAGCTTCATCTATTTTATCCTTAAGCATTATTTAGTTCTTATGCTTTCAATTTCTGACGCTGAAACAAGTTCTCCTTTTTCATTTTTAACTAGCGTTCGGTTTATCATAGGGTGGTTAATATCAGTTGCTCCAAAATCACTATCAGGGTGAAAGGCTACTACATCCATACCTTCATCAGTTGTTTCAAATGAGTGCTGACCATTTGGATAATCTTTACCGTCAAGCCCTTTGTTGTATGTTTTTTTATCCCATTCTTTTATCACAAATATCATTCCTTTAACCAGTGGCAATATCCCGAAGGGCGTAATACAACGGCCTTGTCCTTTTGCTACTATTCCGATTCTATGACTCGGGTGGGTGTGCTGGGTTTGGTCAATGTTTTTAGGAAACGATAAGTGATTGAAGCAAGGGTCACCCATTTTAACTGGAGGTATTAATAAACTATCAGTACATCCGTCAATATATTTCAACCGCCCTTCCTTTTCAAGTCCACCGCATACAACCGTCATAGCTTTGTAATTAGTTTCAGGATATATTCCTTTTGTATGCAGCACTTCAATTAACATAATTTTTGAAGTTGAAGGTGTTAATTCAAAAGGTCCTTGCATTGAAAAAGCCTGACCACTCATTAGATTAAAAGGTGGATCAGTTTCATTACGAAAGTTTGTAAACCCTTCATAGCAAAACCCGTAATAACTATGATCCTTTTTTATTTCAGCCCCTTCTCCGTTTATAACATTATAATATCTTATAGGATATTTTGCGTGGCTGCTATCGTCAAAGACTAGGCCAGAATTTTTACTGTCAAAAGAAATAAAAGCGTTATTTTCTTCATACTTGATGTTTTTTGGTATCATTTTTTTTCTTGGTATTTGTTAATTAATATCATTATCGCGTCCTCTAATTTGTCAACGCTATTTTCTTCTTTAATTGCAGCCAGCACCTCAATAAATTTCAGTTTGTTTTCGTGCAGCATAATTAGTTCAAAAGAACTGTAATCATTATCACTTGACTTTGGTGCTGGTTTATCCTCTTCAGCCGCTTGATCTAAATTAAAGAAATTATCGTCAGCATTTTTCCATACGTCCATTCCCCAAGTGCCTAGCTCCACACTATCCCACTCATTAGCCAGTATATCCCATTCCCAGTCACCGAAACTTACGTTGTCTTTTATTATAAATTGTTTCTTTTGCTCATCAGTCCAGCCGAATACCAGTTGGCAAGGTATTTCAGTTAGACCAGCTTCAATACAAGCCTTGTATCTCATATTTCCGCCAAGAATAACGTGGTTATCATCAAGTATTAATGGTCTATAATCCAGCATTTCAGGAAACTCCTTAATACTTGCAACCAGTTTATTGAATTTATTATCCTTTATTATTCTAGGATTGTCATTGTTGGGTGTTATTTTGCTTAATGGTAACTTTGTAATCATAATCTTTAATAGAAAAATTGGTTATTTGTTTTTCGCTAGCTCTTTATCCTCTTCTGTTAATAAGTCAAGTAGTTGGGCGGGCGTATATATCGGGAGGGTATCTCCATACGCTTTATATATCATTGTAAACTCTTCATCTTCACCTTTTTTCCAAGTCCATAAAACTTGAACTGAATTTTTTATTTGATTTCTTAAAGTTTGCTTTAAGTTTTTATATCTCATTTAGGTTGGTTTTCGTTATATATTTTTCCAAGAGCTGACCATACCGTTTGTAAACAACCGGAGCAACTTGTTTTAACATTGAAATGTCCGCTAAAAATAACGTTATATAAAGTAATCATTCTCCTTTTTACTTCTTGGTTTGAAGCTCTACCAGTTTTAAATTGAGGATATAATTCTATTACTTCATTTATAAGTTCTTTTGGGATTACTTGTTTAGCATCTTGCTTTGTATTTCCGAACTCAAAACAAGTCCAGTATTGTTTAGGACAATCCATCATTGAAATTCTCGCTTTTAGTTTCATAAAACATCCGCACATCTTACAGTTCCCCGTTGGTTTGAAGTAGTGATCACAACTCTTGCATATAGCAATACGTTTTTTATACACTTCATCAGGAGCAAAAAAATTACTCATCTTTTATTTTGTCTTTAATTATATATCTTACTTTCTGAAGGGTTGTGAAAATACTGTTTCTACTTATACCAGTTTGTTTAGCTAAACTGTCAAGGGTGGTTTTTTCCGTATAATATAATTCAAATAACCTTTTATCGTACCAGTGTAGAGTATCGAGTATCACGTCAATTTTTTCTAACTTTTCCCAAGTTGAATTATCCTCTTCCAGTTCCTCTTGTGGAAGGTTGTAAATGCTTTTATGAAAATCATTTTGAACTTTGTCATATGAGCTTGAACTGGTGCTTAATGTTTGGCCAACTAGGTTCTTATAATACTTTCGGTATTTATAGTAGAAATTGCTTCGTACGGACGTTAAACTCCTTTTTAATACTACCGCACCATATTTCTTCAAGCCTAGCTCTCCGTCCTTTATATATATGTTCAGCAACGTGTCAGGGTTCATACTTAAAAAATATAGCATTAATTCCTGAACAGCATCGTTTATGGCTTCTTCGTCTTTTGTTAGGCCAAAACATATCTTTTTATACCATTTTGAAAGTTCAGATATTTTCAAATAAACTTCAGTCATCAATTGGTATTTTCATTTCAGTTACTTTTTTGACTACATCTTCAAGCATATTGTCAAGAACTAATTTATATGAGTTTATATTGGCTTGCGTATTTCGTTTTGAAATACCAGCAAAAAAACCGTTAGTCATAACGGTCATATTTATTGGAATAATCATTATCCAGTCACACCAATTTTGTCTGTCAATTGAGTTCCCGTAGTTGTTGTGATACTCAAAAATTAAGTCTGCAACATCAAGATAGTCATTGTATTTTGATTTGGTGGAAACTTCTTTTGCAAAGTCACAAGCCAGTTGAATGTAGGTTGAAATTAATACCTCGTGTTCACGGTTGGCGTATATGATATTTCGCATACGTCAAAAATAGAAAAATAATAATTATAATTTACGTTCCTTTATAAACTTATGAACAAGGTTCTTATAATAACTGATATTGACTTCATAATCTGACCGCATTAGCTTTACGGTGGTGCGGGCTTTTTGTTCCAGTTCATCAGCACAACCTTCCCCGTATTTAGCGTTCAAATTTTTAGCGAATTTGTGCTGCTCACCTTGATTAAACATATTACATCCGATACATTGGACTTCACAGTTTCGCTCATCCCAGCGAGTTGAGTAGTGCCTTCGGCTCTGAAAGTGTCCGCACTGCATACCACTTTTATAGCTGGCATACTTTCCGCAAGTGAAACAAGTTACATTTCCGAAAGCATCTACATTCCTAAGTCTTATGAATAAGCTAAACCATTTATCAAGCTCCTTAACTAATTTACTAATTGACTTCATAGCCTAAGTCTGATTGAAACTTTTTAACTAAAGCCGTTTGTCTAAATTGATATTTTTCGCCCCTAAGTTCAGGACACTCTTCCTGAAGCTTTGCCCTAGCTCTTCTTATTGTAGTTGCTGAAGATAGCTTATTATTGGCGTAAGCGGTTAAAAAATCTTGATGTGGAAGGTTTAAATTGCTCAACTCTTCAGCCCAAAAATTAGAGCAAAGCCTATTATCGCAATCTCTTAGACTAGCATATTTTTCCAGCCAGTATTTAACTTGGTTTTTTATTTTCATAGTTCGTCTTCGTATTTAGTGAAAAATATAGCTTCAATTATTAATATAATCCAAATGATAATAAAGGTTGCAAGTATTACTTTCATTCCTTCAGACCCCTTATTATCCATAAGATAATGATTGTAAGTAGCACCCAGCCTATCATTATTGTAAGTCCTTCATTATGCATTCGTGTTGAAAGTCACCGTCATTATTTATTTCTTCCAGTTGATCTTCAGTCATTGGTTTACCATCATAGTCAGCACTTAATATGAAAGCATCACAAAAGTCAGGATAATCTTTTGTGTCAATACCATCAATTTCAATGTTATCAATTTTTTTGTAATCCATTTTTACTGGTGCGGCTGGTATATTAATCAACCTATCGCCAAAACATTTTTTCATAATGTCATTAAAGTTTTCAATTTTCATAGTTTTATTATTTTATTAATTTTATTTGTTCTTGATAATAAGGCACTTTGTCAGCTGGTTGGTTTAAAGTCCTTACTTGATACGTTGCTTCATCTATGACTTTCTTATGGGCGTAAACCCATTTATAGAAAGTCCTTATGTTTAAAAAAGGCTCAAAGTCTGCAAATCTTACTCCTATTCTGAAGGCATCTTGAACTTGGTTGAAAGTCATATTGCCAAAACGTTTTTCAATGATTAAATCGTGAGCAAAAATTCTGCTTAAACTGGCTAAAGTTTTCCCGTCAGTATTATGGCCAATTTCAACCTTAGTAGTATTGAGTAAGTCGTAAACCTTTTGCTTCAACTCTTCAATTTCATATTGTTTTAGTGGTTTCATTCGTAAAAATATATTCCGTTATCGCCCCGCCATAAGTGTTCAGTATCGTTTACTGGCTTTTGCACGGTGCATCCATTTAAAGATATAAAAATAATGATCAAGGCAATTGCTTTCATAAGTATTCTTTTCCTTTTAGATATTCATTTATTTGACTGTCAATTTTACTCATAGTTTTAGGCTTTTTTTGATCACGCTTTTCCCACGTTACAATTGCAGCCTTCCAGTCCTTCATTTTAGTATTGCCAACCTTCCACCCTTTACTTTCATAAAAATTAAAAAAAGCTTCAGCGTCTATATTATTTTTCCGCTCTTTGCAATAAAATTCAATTTGGTGGATCATTGGCTTTATAAAGTACTTATTAATTGTTTTTATTTTTTTATTCTTATTAATAGTTTTGCATTTTTTTGAGTTCAAGTTGTTAAGAAACTTGATAACTTGATGTTCACTTATTTTGAAGTATTGTTTTGCGGGTATTCCTTTGAGCTTTACATCAACGAGGTTGTGGTTTTTAAGCGTCTGAAGGCATTTTCTCTGCTGAAATGGGCTAAGTGTTGTATCAGCCTTTATATTGGCTGACGTGTTAAAAAACCAACCTTCTTCCATTTGCCCGTTTCTCATAAAATACTCTTCTTTACTAATTAAGTCAGCCAGCAATACCGTTTCATTAAGACCTATCAATGCAGCGAGTTGCTTATTAACGATTAAGAATGCGGTGCTGCTAAGTAGGTGTTTCATAGAATTTTTGTGTCCATATCATAATCTTTCAACGCTAACTTACAAATTTCTAATTTGCCACTGAAATCTTCATATGAAAAATTATATTTAACGCTGGTTTTTCCTGATATTATCTTAATCTTAACTTGCTTAAGTTTACTATCATATATTCCGAACGTCCTCAAATGCCTTCTTAAGTGATCATTATCTTCAAAGCTAGGCTTTGCGTCTTGAATACAAGTGTAAGCCCTATAAACCTTATTGAATAGCTCACGATAAGGTGGATAGCTTTGATAGTTCGCTTTATGATAATGCTTGTAGTGGTATATTAAAGTTCTATCTCTACCGATTTCCTTACAAATTATATTAAAGTGAATACCGCTTTTCAAAAAGCCAACCATTGAAGCAACGGCTCTAGGTATTTGGTATTTCTTTTGTCTTGATTTGCAAGACAAAGAACCTTCCTCCAACCCCACCATTTCAGTAGTGAGGTTGCAGAGGTTTCTAAAAATTATTTCGTCAGTCATCCTAAAATGGGTTATCTTCATTATCAGAAGTAACGAACTCGGGGTTGGTTGCGTTATTGCTTTGATTGGTGAAAAGGTAGCCGTCAAGCGTTGTATAATAACGGCCTTTAAATTCCCGCGAATATACGTTGCATAAAATAGTGGCATACATTCCTTCTTCTAACTGGTTTAATGATCTAACTTTGTCCTTCCCAAAACATTCAACATAGACGTTTGGATTATATTCATTATCAGTAGCAAGAACAATACCTTGTTTTTCCCACGCTCTCCCGTCTTTTTCGCCTTCAATTAGTTCTGTTTTTTTAACAACTTTTCCTTTAATTTCTACACTCATTATTTCTTATTTTTTATTATTTCACACTGTTGGGCTTCAAGTTTTACTTTTATCCCAAGTTCATTTTCTACTACATAATAAAGCATTCCCGCTTGCTCCATTTGACTCACTAATTTGCAGCCACCAGCCAACACTTTCTGAATGTTAGGAGCTAGGGCTTTAAGATCAGTTACTTTTACTTTCAGCGGTGGGCTTGGTTTTACTGGTTTTTGTTTTTTTGACATCTTCTTTTGATTTGGTTAATAGTTCAGTTAATTTATTTTTTTGAGCTGGCTCTATTTCATACTTAAGCATAGCTTCTTGTACTTCTTTTTCTTGGCCGTTGGCAATAGCTATAATCATAGCTTGAAACTTTTGGGCGTTTAGCTTGATTTTTTTGCAGCACTTGGTTGGTGCTGGTTTATCTTGACTGATAGCATTTCGCATCTCTTCAGCCGAAGCAATTGAAGTTTCAATACCAATACCAAGACAACCCAAAGCACGCCCCCACGCTGAAGTTTCGCAATTTTCAATGAAACTGGTTTTATTTATAAAGGTACTATCCTTATCTTCGTAAGCGTGGCCAGTTGCAATAGTGAAACCTTCCTCGTCAGTTATCCACGCCTTAATTACAACCCTAGTTGTTCCATCAGTTGTTTCTAAACTTACTATATCAGATTGTAAACTGTAATTTTTGTACTCTTTTCTGAAGTGCTTTAATTTCTCTTTGACTTCAACGTAGGGTTTCCCCTTGATCATAATTGTTTTCATAATTTTGTAATATGTTTTTTTAGCGTTTGTTTTATATGCAGCATATCAACCCAAGATACAAAATCCCAAGCATCTATCCAAAGTGAAAAGTCAGTTCCATCTTCATCTTTTCCCCGCAAATGTACTTCGTTTTTATAAGCGTGAAAAGTGTTAATGCTATGCAGCTCCTTATGTATTTCTTCCGCTGGTGTTTCCAGTACGGGCATTTCCATCAACTTATCCTGAAGTTGCTGGTGGGTTGCGTCTTGCAACCAGTCTTCAAATTCTTTTATTTTCTCACTCATTATATTATATTCATTTTAAGCACTCCTGACCCCTCTTGCTTGTATAGTGTTGTATAAACCTTTAAACGTGCTGAGGTGTCCTTATTATGCTTGTCAGTGATAATTCCTAAGTCATAATAATAGCTACCTTTTGGCTCAACCTTAAAGTCAAAACATTCATCAAGGTTTAAGCCCGTTTCTTCAATATATTCATCAAGTGCTTGATCAACTTGTTTTTTAGTTCCAAAAATTCTTAACCTTGCTCCGTCAGTTTTTAAGTCATTATCAAAAGTAAGTAGCTTGCTATTCCATTTTGAAACCGTTCTGTATTGACCATCACTGTGAAAGTAAAAGTCTTGGCATATTAATTTATTCATATTATTAAAATTTAGTACTCCAGTCCACACTATTGTAATACTCCTTTTTCAATTCAATAAACAAGTTTTTTACTTGTTCAAATCTCATTGATTTTAGTAGCACTTCTGCCGTACCAACTTCTAAATTATCAACGACCGCAAATAGGTCACTGGTGCATTTATTCGTCCATAGTGGGCGGTTAGTTAATACATCAATGATTGACGTAATTGCTTCAGGGCGGTTAGTTGCTTCCTTCATTTTAAATTCAGTTTTCATAATTATATTGCTTTTTGTTTATTTATAACACTTAGATCTTTTCTAAGTTCTGCTATTTCTTCAGCGTCTATTACATAAGAGCAGCCTGAAGCTTCGTTGTGAGTTTCCATTCTATCGATTAAAACTTTGTAGTTAAATTTCCTCAATGCAACGCCTAAAACGTTTTCAATCCAAATTCCATTTAAGACCATACATTCAATATACCTTGTAAGTATTCTTTTTCTAAGTGTAGTTTTTTTAGTCATTATTTTATTTTTTTTATTATTACATATAAATCAGAATTTTGCATTATATGTTTAACATACCAGTTATGATAACCTCTAGTTTTTCCATTTAATATGTTAGCTACATTTGATCCTTCTTCTACTTTAATTTTTTTAGTCATTTTTTTAATTATTAGCGTAAAAATTACTAGAAGAAAATTCAACTCCAGTTTGTTTTTTTATTTGATAAAAAACATTAAAAAACGCTTTGTATATTTTACCAGCGTATTCAAGATATTCTGAATGCGGGCTTTTCCATTTCATTTCCCCCCCGCTATTTTGGTGGCTATTTATGTTTCTGATTTCCCAGCCGCTTAATAATTTAGCTACTACTTTTTTTTGTGCTGGCGTAAATTTAACGCCTTCAATTGCTTTTGTAAATTTTTCTATTTTTGACATTTTAGTTTTTGTATTGGTTAATGTTCTTAGCAAAGATAATAAACTCTGTGAGTTATTCACAAATTAACTCACAAAGTTATTAACAATTAGTTGTTGTCTATGTATTTCGCTTGTAGTGTAGCCCAAATAGAAATATCGCTTGAAGGTATTGATCTACATATTTGGCGGCCAATAAATTTAAAGTCAAATGAGCTTATCCAGTCAATTAGATCCCAATAGTCATAAAACTCAATCTCTTTGATTTCATTGGTTTTTGTGTCGTGCATTATACCCTTGTACTGTTTAGAGTTTTCCAGTTGCCACGCTTTAAGGGTGCGGGTACGGGAGTATTTCACCCCGTTATAATCACCCGTTTGCACCCACTTAAAAGTATCTAGTTTTATTTTCATTATGAATTCAATTTTGAGTTAATAGCCATTTGACTTAATAAAACTTGATTGTCATTTAACGCTTCAGTTTTTTTATCTTCAAAGCGGTTAATTACGCCCTCCATTAAATCAATCCATTTTTGCTGAACAAAACAATTTCCATCATTTGTATATATGTTATACCTTAATGATTTCAACTCACTTAAAGCAATATGTTTATCCATTATGAAATCAACTTGGCTTTTCCAGTCAAAATCTATTTCAACATTTTCTTCATACTGTAAATTATAACAAGTGATATTCCCGACATAGGCATACCATATTGCACGTTTCTCATCTTCATTCATAGCTAACCCATTATCTAATTCCATAATTGAGTTGATTTTGTTTTTGCTTATTAACATTACTGACATAATTTTTTGGTTTTTGTTTTTGTAGTTATTCTACTCGGTAAAGATATACCTTTTAGAGTTACTCACAAACTTATTCACACTTATTTTCAATTTAATTTTACTCAACCCTAGAAAATTATCTAAAATTGACCTATTTGCCGAGTGGCATTAATAGATTAATGGGGGTTTTACCGTTGTTGAGTATAACTGAACAAGCGATAGCGGGCTTTTTACCATACTTAGCGTAGGCCATAGCATAACTGTCGTGATCAATACCGCAACCAGTCTGAACGCCAAATACTCTGAACTTCTTGCCGACATAATGTTCTACATAACACTGGGTATGAAGATGTCCTTGGACGGTGTTCATCATATCAGCACGACATTTAGTTCTTGCAGTACCGCCTTCCCCGTGAATGAACTGGACACCATCTTTTTCATATCTTTCAACAAAGTTCCAAGTTGGGGTTTCAAGAACTTCCTTATATTGTTTTATCCATTTGCTAGGTATTGCAGAAGTTTGAGCTTTTCTCATTATGAGCCTATCGTGGTTTCCGATTATAACCGTAGCAACTGGGAAAGCTTCAAACCATCTTGATATTCTATCAATTGATAATTCGAGTTCATCAGCCCCACCCATCCCGTCAGCTGAAGTTTCGTGATAGCTTGAATAATGGTTATCAATCACATCTCCAATAAAGACAACCTCAGTACATTTGAACGTCTTATATTGTAGTATGCACCAGTTCAAGTATTCATCTAAACAGAAGGGCTCGTGAAGATCACCAATAACCAAAACATTCCGATTATCCTTGATCCGCATTTCTTCAACGGCTAGAATTTCGTGGGGCTTTAAACGGTATCTATTATCTCTTTCCAACGTCAGCTATTCCTTGACCTACAACTAACACTAGAAGGGCTTGAAATAGGTTTGTGGCGGTTGCTTCATCAACTCCTAAAAGCACGACAATAGCTGGAACAACAACTGAACTGATAGCATACCAGAACTTCTTTGATTTCAACATTTTACCAATAAGGTATTTTTCTAAAAACTTTCTCATTTTAATTATTTTTAATTATTAATTTTATGTTTTTGCCGCCCAAATATATTATTTCTTGCATAAGAATATCCATAGCTAAAGTTGAGTTTTGAACAAAGTCTTGTTCACGACCTCTTCCAACCAGTACGCAACCCCTTGTGTCCTTTGCGGAGTTTCCGATATGAAATAATATGTAAGAACGGTCAGGAACATCTTGAACTAAAAGATGCAAATAATCTCTTGTAGCACTTTCGCGAGCCAGCCGTAAACGGACATCATAGCTTCCCGCTGGTATGCAACTGATACTTTTTTGATTGTCTAAAAAAGGTAATTCGAGTGTATCACAAAAAACTTCTCCGTTAATTGATAGGCTTCCAATTACACTTTTATCGGTAAAAACTTCGCGTATTATAAGGATATTGATATTCTTGCTCATAGCGTTTTTAAGCCGTCTGAAGGCATTTTTAAGTTCTTGTAGTATGTTAGTATTGCAAAACATATAAGATTGAAACGCTAGGGTGAGCCGAACGTTTCGTAATTTATTATGTTAAATTCTTTTTGAGACAAATCAGTCGTTTTTATAGCTCTTTACGAACTTACTGATAGTATATATTATAGCTAAAGCTAAAGAAACGAAGGTTAATAATTCGTTACAATTGGTTAGGTTTAGAGCTATCGCGGAACTATTTGCGAGTGCTACATTTAGACTGTCTTGCATTGGTTTCATTGACCTTAATTGATTTTTTATTTGATAAAGCTATGTACTTTATTAACTTTAACTTATTGACTTCTTTTGTCTTGTAGTTTTTTTTCATTAATCAGATGGGCTTAAAAAATCCTGAAGTGTTATTCTTCTTCCTTGGTTTCTACTTGTTTCTAAATTCATTCCCGCATAATATGAGTTAGTATCAGGGTCTACATCAGCACCCGTATTCATAGAGTATTCAGGAAAATCTGAAGTGTTGTTGCATACATATTCTATCATTCTCTGCATATAGTATTCGCCAGTATTAACCACTTCTGAACGTAGGCTTTGAGCTTCTTCAGTACTCATAGCATTTCCAGTTTCACTTGTTTTGGAATATATGTTTCCGTTCTCGACCTTAAATCTAAGGAATGGAATAGCGTGGTATAATGCGAAATTTGGTAGCATCTCTCCAATGAAATCATCAAGCAAGATTTTATAATTTGCGTTGATCGGCAAATTAACTGTTCCCGCTACAATTAGTGATTTCAATTTGTCGCATAATTGAGTGCCAAGTTTAGTTTCAACATATAATTTTTGAGCTTGCTTTACGAAAGGCAATAAGATTTGAACATCTACATTCAAAGATATAGCGGTGCTATCTTTTAATTTCTCTTCGCTGATAAAAAGGACATATCCGGTTGCCATTATTTTCTTGGTTTTAAGTAGCCGTTATTCTTCATTTTTCTTGGTGGTATTGCAACCAGTTTATCGTTTCTTTTGGCCGTAAACCCTTGACTTTTGGCTTTTGTATATCCTATATTTCTCTCATCTTCTATATTGTCAGGATAATAGACATAGTCATTATTGTCTTTTGGTGCTTTATATACTTGTCTGAGCCAAAAGTGAAAACATTGGGGTCCGCCTTTATATAAAAATATATCGTAGTTCTTCGCACCCTTTGGACCAAATCCTGGATTAACTCCTAAACGCCCCATTTTGACAATATCTTCTTTTCTATATATTTTTTTCGCCTTCATCATCTTTTTGCAGAACTGTCTAGCTTTACCAGACTTATTGGTCAAGAAATTATCTTTTGTATATACATATCTGACTTTGTAGAATGCGGTTTTCTTCTTATTTAAGCCGTCTTGCTTGCTTCTTGCGTTAGGGTTAGCTCTACCAGTTCCAACGAGCTCAACCTTATCTTCATAGCTATCATTTAAAGCCCCTTCAAAGTCAAAATCACGATGTTCACCATCAACCACTTCTTCGTGTATCATTTCCCAGTCTTCAGGCATATCTTCAAGCGTATCGTGAAATTTATCTAGCTCCGTTTTAGCGGCCATTTCAGTGAGCTCAACGTCAATACGCTCATCAAGTGGTGGTAAGCCTAGTTCTTCCCGTATTTCGTCTTGTGTCATCACCGCCATTAAGTCCTGATTAGTGAAACGGACTGTTATTGGCTTCAATTGTACGAAACTAAGTGGCAAATCCATTTGATTAACCTCAAATATCTTCCCAAGTACCTTCAAAATATGCTCTTGAAATGGTCTAATGACTGTATTTAAGTAGTAATTAGCGGCGGAGTTCAGTTCATCAGCGTTATTTCCTAAGCCAGTATCAGACTTTATACCCATTAATACTGGTGAGGTGCATCTGTGAGCAGTCAATATGTTCTGAACGAGTAATTCTTGCAGTGCTATGTACTGTTTATCAGCGTCAGACATTGAAATAGGTGTTATTTCAGGTGTTCTTGTCTTGTCATCTGAAAAAGTAAGCACAAACTTACCGCTATTATGAGCTCCAGTGAACTTATCTGCTAAACTTCTTTCTATTTGAAGTCTTTCCTCTTGGGTTGGTACTCCATTTGCGAAACTTATGAAGTAAGAACCACTAAAACCGTTGCTGATATTGTTCAAATGAAATTCTGCGACACGTTGATCAACCAACGCCCAGTTATTTCCAGCGATATAATCAGGAGTATGATATACTGACATAGCTGGTGAGTAAAGTCCGGAATATAACACTTGGTTAGGGTTTGTTCTATCATTCGGATTAAAGGCTGATACATAGTGAGGTGGGTTTTTACGACTATTACTCCAATCTGAACTGATATAATACCCTTCAACCCTTCCCATTTCATTAGGCTTTGCAGCTCTTATTTTTTCAACTGGAATGTGATATATTTCAGCGATTTCAGTCCTATCTTTACTCCATACTATATTCAAAGCAAAAGCTCCTTGTAATTTGAAGTCAAAAGAAACCTTCTTAATCACTTCCATAAGCGTTTCAGTGCCGTTTGCGGACTTAATAAACTTTTTTAACCTTACTATACTATCAAGCTCTAAGTGACCGTCCTCGTCATCTATTATAATGTCCTCTCCAGCGATCATTTCAGCGGTGGCGTTTATGATAGCTCCGTGGGTACTGGAATTGTAGTATAAGTCTATTAAAAATTGAGGATATAAGTTTCTCCATTGAGCCGTACCGTATTCAATCCAATTTTTCCCTTGAACCTCTTTCACGATAGGTGCTACATCAACTCCAAAATTAACATTAAGTATTTTATTCATTTTTTATTGAGTATATATATAATTTTGATTGACTTGTTGACTGTATTCAGTGTATTGTACTTCTTCAGCACCTACCACTTCAGCGACATACATTTTTCCGATTGCAACCAACCCCTTAACTACTCCATTTTCAGGAGCAACTGGTAATACATCAGTTTCAGTAGAAGGTGCGGTTGTTATGGAAGGAAACATATAATCTTCTTCAAAAAATACTTCCCAAAATTCATATTTCCAGTAACCAGCTAATTCAATAAGTAGTTCACCATTATACATATCGGGAGTTCCCATTGAAATAAATTGAAAAGTTGAAAATCTATCTGAAACCCATTGAGGCCTTGGATAGCAATAAACAATATCACCAG
>Ga0115000_10000700_pt1 | contig 30909 bp, 26 predicted proteins | sample ArcticOcean_MG_C_6_FD_89690 | JGI IMG/M metagenome (GOLD analysis project Ga0115000, IMG submission 89690) | Marine microbial communities from western Arctic Ocean - ArcticOcean_MG_CB8_128 | ecosystem: Environmental > Aquatic > Marine > Oceanic | place: Arctic Ocean: Canada Basin | collected...
CTTCTTTGCTTGCGAAAAATATTCCCTTGCACCACCTGAGATACCGTTCCTGCATTGTATCCAAGCCTGCTAACTGCCAATCTCTTCAGGGTTTTGGGCGATTCCACCACAGATGCCCCATCCACTCTGGATGGATAAATGGGGTGTGTCCAGATTCTGACCGACAATGTTGCAAGGACAGCGATGGTGAGGGCAAAAAATAGATTGATCGCTGGGAAATATTTATTCACGGGCACAGGTTACCCTCAAGTTCTCTGCCTCTAACTTAATGAATTTATTGATCTTTGTCAAGGTATTACAAAATTTTGACGGATTGAGTTGAGTTGAGATTTTAAACAAATTTTTGCTCTTTGGGGGTGAATCTATTTCAAATGGAACGATTACATTACTTAGGCCCTGTTTTATTTTCGGTAAATTCGATGAAGAGCTTTAAACAATTATGGTTGCGCGACAAATTAAAGCGATTTTTTAGTAAAAATGACGGTTTGTTTGGAGTTGTTTTTGCAATTTGACTATAATTACCCTCTTTACCCCTTTGAGGACATATTGAGTTGAGTGCACAATCTTTGATGGATGAATTGCTAAAATGTTTACCACTTCGTGTTTACGGACGTGGAGCGGTGTTGACCCTATTGCGTGAAATGGGGTTCCAAGTCAAAAATAAAACTCCATTGGAAGTAACAGATATTTACCGAGATGACAATTCCGGTGAGTTGGTATGCAAACTGACTCCCGATGGCACCGGCGAGTTTACCGCCGCTCTCACCAACCTGAAATTAGATATCAAACATCCCCTCTATCAGAAAGTCAAAAACTATCAGATAGAAGTTTCAGAAGCGTTAGGCAAACTCGATGAAGAAGATACTCGCCAGATGAGCATCGATAAGGAAGACCGTGATGGTTTCCGCGTTGGGGATCTTTACAAAAATAAGTAGCTTAATAACCTCCTCTCTTTTATAAACTCGAAAATATAGAATACGCTTTGTTCGGTGGATTAGGGGAGTTTTCGATTAGTGAGGTTACGGGTTTTGGCCCCCTCTTTTCTAAAGAGGGATGGTGTGATATTCCTTTAAAATTTTATATCTCACCATGAAATCAAAAGGCAACTCTTTATCATATGATGCATCCATTAAAGAAAAGGCAAGAACACTTCGTAATAACCCCACCCCCGCTGAGAAAGTTTTATGGAATGCCTTAAGGAGAATGCCATTTTATAAATTACTGACATTCAACCGACAAAAACCCATTGACCCCTATATCGTTGACTTCTAATGTCATCGATTGAATCTGGTGATAGGGATTGATGCGAACAGTCATGGCGAAACCCAAACGATAATACGGTCTAAAGCGGACAGCCTTTTTAGAATCGATAGGATTGATGGTGTTATGCTTCACAAATCCCGAGGTAAATAAAAATATCAATGGAGTTATGGATGATCTCGAATTTTTTGTTAAAAAAAGAATAGATTTAAATCACCCCGACCCTCTTTAGGAAAGAGGGGGTAAAACTTGTTTTTTAGGAAGGCTAGGCTTTCACTGTTGTCAGGAGTTTGTTAATGACATCGGTGACTTTTATATTCTCTGCTTCGGCTTTGAAATTTAATATAATCCGATGTTCTAGTACCTGGCGGGAAACGGCTTTGACATCCTCAATTGTCGCCGTGACACGGTTGTCCATCAGCGCTTTCGCCTTGGCTCCCAAGATAAGATATTGAGAGGCTCTGGGGCCTGCACCCCAATCAATCCATTCCTTAACAAAATCTGGCACGCTGTCATTTTGCTGTGGTCGGGTGTTTTGCGCCAGTTCCACGGCGTAGCGGGCAACGTGTTCAGAAACAGGGACTCGTGGAACCAGATCTTGAAATTTTAAAACTTGTTCGGCATTTAGGGTAGGTTTCAACTCGGGCGATTGACCTGAAGTGGTTGAAAGTGCGATTTTGATTTCTTCCTCTTTACTGGGGTAGGTCACGTTAATCATAAACATGAACCGATCCAGTTGCGCTTCTGGAAGTGGATAGGTGCCTTCATGCTCAATGGGATTTTGCGTTGCAAAAACCAGAAAGGGTGGGGCAAGTGGATAAGTGTTTCCCCCTACGGTCACTTGCTTTTCCTGCATTGCTTGCAACAGAGCCGCCTGGGTTTTTGGCGGCGTTCGATTGATCTCATCCGCTAAAATTATATTAGAGAAAATAGGACCTTTGATGAACTGGAACACTCTCTTCCCCGATGCAGTATCTTCGTGCAGGATATCCGTTCCCGTTATGTCTGAAGGCATGAGGTCGGGGGTGAACTGAATTCGGCTAAACCCGAGGTTCAATACCTGCGCAAGGGTGCTGACCAGAAGGGTTTTCGCTAGCCCCGGCACGCCCACGAAAAGGCAGTGACCTTTAGAGAAAAGTGCGACCAGAAGGTCTTCAATAACTTCATCTTGGCCGATGATGACTTTTTGTATTTCATCGACTACATTTTTTTTGGCCTTTAGTAACTCCTGAGCCAGTTCTAAATCTTCCATGCAGAAAACCTCAATCTATTAAGCTGAACAACTGGGTTTGTAATTTTTTTTTTTCAGTCATTGACATGCGATCATATAACTCAATCAATCGAGTATGAATGAAAGGATTGAATGGGTTTATGCGAACCGCTTTCTCAAGATACTTTTGCGCCTTGTCAAACCTTTCGCTAACAAAATAAAGCTCACCAAGGTTAGCGAGTGTGGTGTGAAAGTCAGAATAATACTCCAAGCTTTCTTTTAAAAGCAACTCTGCCTCGTCATACTTCCGTGTTTGAATATAGGTTCCAGCCAGTTTATTAAACAATATGGGTGAATGAGTAGAAGATTCATCTTTTGCCTTTTGGTATTCAAGGATGGCGGCGTTGTAATGATCACGAGATTTTAAGATGTCACCTAAAAAAGTCAGGTCCTGCACCCGTTGGGTACCCAGTCCTTTAAATTTTTTTTCTTGTTTGTTTTGTTTTTTGAATTCTTTGGTCAAAGCAGTAATGCCAGGAATGAATTTTAGTTCCTTCTTTTTAGCCCATATTTCCCAGTTGCTCTGAAACGAAAGAATATCGAGTCCGGTCCTGTTTTGAAAGCTATCTTCAAAATGTATGCCTTTGGCTAAGTCTTCAAGAAGCTGAGTGAAAATTATTATGCCTTTAGATTCTGCGAGAAATTCCATCATCGTCGAGACTTCTGCATAAGCAAGTTGCACATCTTTGGCGGTTTTCAGTTTCGCAAGCGACGGCATCATATCTTCCAATGCGATTCTGTAATCATTTTTGAGTGCGCCGGAAAGAATGGTTTCCATAATGGGAGACATGTAATTTGAGTCGTCACGCCATCTTGTTTCCAGAAATTTTGCGACTCCCTCATGCATCCATAGAGGTAACCGATTGCGGCTCTTCTTTGTCAGGAGGTAATGAACGTATTCGTGGCTCAGAGTATCCATCCAGTTGAATCCGCGAACCAGTGATCCTGGTGAAATCATCATAATGCGATTGTATTTACACAGCGCTACTGTCCCGGATGTGCGGATGTCTTGTAAGGTAAGTGGGGAAATTTTAGAAAAGGGTTGTCGATCTGGATAAACCTCTATGAGAACTTTTCCCTGAGGATAATGATCGAGAATTTTTCCTAGGACCTGATAAGATTTTTCCAGTACTTCCTCTGCATAAATTAGAAGAACCTCATCTGGCCCTTCTTCATAACGAAGGCGAAAATGTGCAGTTTCTCGAGTAACAAAATTTTTGGTAGCCTTGCGGGTGGCTTGGACCCTCTTCTTGAACTCGGTAACTTCTTCGTAGGAGTCGCCGACTTTTTCCAGAACCTCCAATGCGCTCTCGTAGTTTCCTTTTAAAAATTCAATTCGCGCGCTGAGAAAATGCGCATCACCGGATTCGGGGTGATTTTTCAGAAGGGAATGTGAAAGTTTTTCGGCGGCAATTAAATTCCAATCCTGAGCTAGCTCATAGCCCTTGAGCACTTTGTCCTTGAATTTAGGTGCGGCAGATGCGGTGCCGGAAAGAGCGAGAAAGGTTATAGCGAGCAAGAGCGAAAAGAATATTTGTATTTTATTTTTCATTGCACGAGCTCTCTATAATATTCGTTGACCAGTTGTTCGTAGTTTTTCGGTGTTAGTTTTTTCATAGCATCGAGAATGTCTTCGCGGAACTCGTTTGGTACTTTGTATTGATCGTCCGAAGGCAAAAGAACTTTTTCCTTCTGCATTCGCACAGCACCTCCAGGTCTTGAGTCCCTACGACTTCCCGTTCCAAGCTGAAGTTGGTTTTGTTGTTTGCCTTTTTGGGACATTTGCGATCCGGACTTTTTCATTCCGCTTAACATACTCTGTGCTTCTTGAATTTGTTTCAGGGCCTTATTTTCAGACTCAATGCTTCTTTTTACCTGATTTCCCTTTAAGCGAGACTCAGCGCGTTTCAGGTTTTTTCCTGCCATCTGCATGTTTTGCTCGAGGGAGGGGGGGAGTAAAGGATTCCTCTGGTTCATTTCGGAAAACTGTTTTTGCATTCCTTCAGTTTTCTCTTGCATAGCTTTTTCCTGCTGTGCCATTTTCTTTAACTTGTTCTTTGATTCTTTCGAAAGAAGCGAGTCGTTGCTGGTTTCGATCGAACGTTTCAATGAGCCGAGCTTCTTTGATATTTCCCCGTTTAGCCGGGTCACCTTTTTCAAGTCATCTCTTACTTTACCGCTGATATTTTCGTTTCGCGAAGCTTGCATGTTGCCCTGCCAACGGAATATTTCCGGGTAGGTGTTCTTGAAAAGTAAATTAAATTCGTTCAATTCATTTAATTCAGCAAGCTCTTTTAATGAATCGTATTTTTTTTGTAGTTCAGGAAGTTTCTCTTTGAAGTCCTGGAGCCCCATTGCTCTGAGTGTGTTCATTTCAGATAATGTGCTAGACAGTTGTCGTTGGCGGTCCTTCAGCTCTGCAAAGTTCTTCGCAAGACTATCTTTAAGGCTGGAGTCTACGGTCTCTTGTCTCAGCGATTGAATTTCCTGGTTTAGAGCGGATTCTTTTTCAAGGAGTTTGCTCAGCTTTTTCATGGCTGAATGTTCATTCAGGTAGTTTTTATCACCATCAAGGATGGAACGAATGGATTCCACATCTTTTTTGATTTCCTCAAAAAACTTTTTTACCAGTGACTCAAATTTTTCGGATTGCTTCTGCCGCAGTTCCTGGTTTATTTTTGAGGTTTTTTTGATAATCTCGCGTTGTTTCTTTTCCATATCTTTCAATTCAAGCGTGGACTCGTTGAGTTGTTCCATCATTTCGGTGTCCACCATTTCTTCCATGGAAGATTCAGCTTGATCTAATTGTTCTGCAAATTTTCTTAACTCTTCAGCCATTTTTTTAAGTTGTTCCATGGCTTCACCCATTTTCCCTTGATTCGCCAGGTCTTGTATTCTTTCAATCGACGCCATCATTTTTTCCAAGTTCATACTTTTGTAAGATTTGGAATTTAGAAACTCATCGGGCATTGATTGGTTTTGCTGTTCCAATTTTTGCATGAGCTGTTTTAACGTTTGCTGTATCTGGTCGAGTTTGGATTTGAGTTGGTTGGAGTCTAAGGGGGACTTTTTATTTTTCAGGTCTTTAAATTCTTCTTTTAGGGCCTCGGTAAGTTCTGACAGCTGATTTTTCAGATCCATTACCCTATCCATTTTCTGGTTATTGGTAATTTTTATTAGGTAGAGAATATCGCGTTCTAAATGAGTGACCATGCGATCATTTAAAACTTCGATAGAGAATAGGTTGTAGTCCACCGGGGTGGGTTTCATTATTGTTTTTTGAATTTTGTTGATAGCGTCAATTTTTTCCTGACGGATTATTTTTAATCCCGAAATAATATTGTTTAATAATGTCAGATAAGCTTGTGGAAAATTGCTAAGCTCTTCTGCCTCGGTTTTTATATGTTGCGCGAGGCCAATAATATCGATCAAGGCATCGGCATTTGAGGCGAGTAGTTTCTTTCCGTAAAGAGCATCCTTCGTGGTTGTCTTTAGAATATTGTCTTCTATCAATCCGGTTGCTAACAGGGCGATCATTTTTTCTGTCAATTCATCCTGAAGCCGTACTAGGTTTTCCTGCTCCTTACGCGAGTCGAAAACGGTAAAGCTAATCTTTTCGGACTGGTTTTTGTTTGGGCCGGAAACATTATCGTTGTCCTTTATTTTTAGATAATATTGAATTTTTTGTCCTGGCTTTAATGTTTCCAGAGCCAGGTTCCAGGTAAAGCTGCCCTGGGATGTTTTTTCTCCATTTTTTAGGCTTTTGATGCTTTTTTGGATTGAGTTGTCATCGATATGTGCGACTAGTTCTATGCTGCCGATGCCAAAATCATCGCTTCCTTCATAGAATATCTGAATTTTATCGGTATTAAAGTATACCGGCTTCGGATTGGCAGGAAATAAAAGGATCCGTGGCTTTTGATCTTTCTCAATTTCTATGGGGAATTTTTGCGGCAACAGGGCTCGGGTTCCTGACTGCCCCTTCACTCTGAATTGGTAGAAGCCTTTTTCGCGAACCATAAAAGACCCAGATAGAGAGGAGTCTTTATTTGATTCCATAAGAAAGGAGTCTTTATCATTAACTACAAGACTGGCGGTTTGAACAGGTTGATTGATTTTACCTTCAATGAGCACTTCTGTTCCGGGCAATGCTTTTACTGAACCGTCAGAGGGTTTAATTCCTTTTGCTGACAAGCGGGTGTATGCGGGATAGTTCAATGTCAGCGCAAGATCATCGATGCTGTAAACCGGTTGTGCCAGTTCGGGGGTTGAAATATTATCTTCTGCTGTAACTGTTTGCGTGGTATCAGCCGAAGTGTTGCTGTTTTTTAGTGCTTGTTGCCAGAAGTCTGGAACGACGAAGGTGGCAACCAAGCCAAGCGCAAGGGTGCTTAGAAATAAATTTCTTGAATTGGTTGTCCTGCTTTTTTCAACAACCGAGTCGGCATTTAGTTTAGTTAGATGGTTCTGGGTTCGCGCCAGTAATTCGTGAATAAAAGAAGAAGAAAAAATTTTCTCTTTGGAAGGGTTGGAAACAAACTCTCCTAATTGGGCAGAATTTATGAGGGAATTATTTAGTTCGGGATATTTCTTTTCAGTAAGTAGAGCTGCACCTTCGCGATCAATTTTTTTTAATGAACTGGAACGGGCCGTGGTGTAAAGATATTTCCCTAGAATCAAAAAAACTATGACGGATGCGTAATAGCTGATTACCGAAGGTTGCAGGTAATAAAACAGCGCCACGCAAAAGAGGATTCCCAGAAGGGCGGTAAAAAATAAATAGGTTCCCAATATGAGCCGAATTCGATTGTAGCTTTTCTGAACACGAATCAGAAACTGGTTTATTTTGGAGTAAGCTTCCATAAAAATACGGGAGAAAATATTATTTCGATAGGGCTAAAAACAATAAAACTGTATCAGGGTTAATTCCCCTTGTTTCGGAATGAATCGAATAGCTCGAGAGGGATAGGGATAAAAGTATGGTTTCCCTCATTATTAGATAGATCTAACAAAGTCTGAAAAAAACGTAGTTGCAAAGCTGGTGGATGGCTTCCAATCAAGTCTGCCGCATCGCATGTTTTCTGAGCCGCTTCGAATTCGCCCTGAGCATTGATAACTTTTGCGCGTCGCTCGCGTTCTGCTTCCGCTTGTTTTGCTAATGCTCTTTGCATTTCCTGCGGAAGGTCAACATTTTTAACTTCAACGTTTGCGACCTTCACACCCCATGGTCCGGTTTGTTCATCAATAACTTTTTGCAGGTGAGCGTTGATCTCTTCGCGGTTGGATAGTAGGTCGTCAAGGGTGCTTTGTCCTAATACGCTTCGCAGTGTAGTTTGCGAAAGCTGAGAGGTTGCGTAAAGAAAATCTTCGACCTCGATGATCGCCTTTTGCGAGTCCACGACACGAAAATAGATTACCGCGTTGACCTTCACGGTTACGTTATCTTTAGTGATAATGTCTTGTGGGGGCACATCCATTACCACGGTTCGTAAACTGACCTTGACCATTTTTTGTATTCCTGGGAAAACAATAACAACGCCGGGACCTTTTACTTTCCAGAACCTTCCAAGTAGAAAAACGACTCCTCGTTCATATTCCCTCAATACCCGAAATGTGCTGAATAACACCAATCCTAGTGCTATAAAAACAGTCAGTATTGTATCCATAAGGATTCTCCTAATAGGTTTCGATTCTAATTCAATAATAACAACTTTTGTGTGCCAAATACGATTAATATGGAGGGACATTTTTTTGCCCTGAATGTGCTTTTGAATTAAGATGATTTTCATTTTAACGTCCAAAAAAATAATGGAAATTTATATGCGCCATCTTTTTGTGTTGATTTTACTTGTTGTTTTTCCCAATCCGGTGCTGGGGCAATCTGTGCAGATTTTCATTGATAGTGATGTGAATCAAAATGGGCAGGTGAGTTTAGCATTGACCATAAAAAATACAGGCTCAAAACCCGTTTTTCATATTCAGCCGATGTTTCATTTTCACCACTCGATGTCTATGATGACTGTAATTCGAGAGCTTGGACCTAGGCAGAGTATTACTTTTGAGAACGACAAGCATCCTCCGGTTCTTCGGGTTGGCAAATATCCTATTTCTGCGATGGTAAAATATAAATCCCTTTTTGAAGGAGGAGAAAGTAAAACGATTTTACATACGGATTCTTTTTATTTTAAAGAACCCGTCAAATCGCAAGTTGGAGGTAGTATTCAATCCTCTGGTAGCCCAGCATCATCTAATTTAAGGGTTATGATTCAAAACCATTCGGACTCATTAAAAAATGTCAGGATGATGTTGCTATTGCCCCCGGGTATGGTTGCAGAAAAATTCAATGGAATGATGGGATTAACGCTAAGAGGTAATGATAAGAAAAGTTTTGATGTGACAGTAAAACGTGGGGGCGATTTGGATGAAGATCGTTTTCCCGTTCGCCTGATGGTAGAATATGGCGAGATGCTTAAGCATTATTCGGTAGAGATAAGAGGGGTCATGCAATTTTCTCCTTCTTGGTATTCTGCCAAGTATTTGCCACATTTTACAGCCCTGGTTGTATTGGGGTTGATATGGATTGGGTTTTATTTTAGATTTTATAATTCACCACTTAATAAGAAAGGAAATACCAATGCCTAAAGCAAGCGCTCGACATATTCTTGTCAAAACCGAAGAAGCCTGTATAGATATAAAAAGTAAGATTGAAGGAGGTGCGGATTTTGCAGATATGGCGAAACAGCATTCAGATTGTCCATCAGGAAATGACGGCGGAGGTTTGGGCGAGTTCAGTCCCGGTCAAATGGTTCCTGAGTTTGATACGGTCGTGTTTAATGACGATGTGGGAAAAGTTCATGGTCCGGTTAAAACTCAATTTGGATTTCACCTGATCGAGATTACCAGTCGAAGCTAAATAGGAGGAAGTATGGCAACCGCAATTTTTGGGGCAGGATGTTTCTGGGGTATTGAAGTAGCCTTTGTTAAAGTGAAAGGGGTTACTTCCACTTCTGTCGGCTACACAGGAGGGGGTATAGATAACCCGACTTATGAGCAAGTATGCACGGGGGAAACTAACCATGCAGAAGTAGTTTGGGTCGAATTCAATCCTTCTGCTGTTTCTTATGAAGAATTGCTCGATGTATTCTGGGGGTGTCACGATCCGACGACATTAAATAGACAGGGGCCAGATAGAGGTACTCAGTATCGGTCTGTAATTTATTTTGCGGATTCGTTTCAGGAAGCGGCTGCTATAAAATCTAAAGAACAAAACTCAGGGCGATTTCAAAGCCCTATCGTTACGGAAATTACTGCTGAGTCAAAATATTATATTGCTGAGGACTATCATCAGCAATATCTCGCAAAAAGAGGATTAGAAAATTGCCACTAATGGAAAGAAGGTGTTTATGCGACAGCTGATTATTGCGGTTGTGTTTGGGATTGTTTTATTTTCGACCGCATGGGCAGAAGAGGCTGTTTATGAGCCGGTTCCGGAAATGAAATATCCGGCGGACAATAAATGGTCAAAAGAGAAAGAAGAGTTAGGAAAGATTCTTTATTTCGATCCACGTTTGTCGGGGAGCAACTGGATAAGTTGCGCCACCTGCCATAATCCTGGCTTGGGATGGGGAGATGGACTTCCACGAACTATTGGAGATGGTCAGAAGGAATTGAGTCGGCATGCTCCCACCGTTATAAATAGCGGTTATTTTGAAACCCAGATGTGGGATGGAAGAAAAAAATCGCTGGAAGATCAGGCGAAAGGTCCTATAGAAGCTAGAGGTGAAATGAATCAGAACTTTGATGAACTAATCTTTGAGCTAAAAGCCATACCTGATTATGATACAAAATTTGCCTCTGTATTTGGAAAAAACTCACTGACTATAGAAAATATTGCCAAGGCGATCGCCACTTTTGAAAGATCAGTTGTTTCAAAAAATGCCCCTTATGATAAGTATTGGGCTGGCAATAAATCCGCTATGTCTGCATCGGCAGTGAATGGTATGGGTTTGTTTTTTGGAAAAGCTAAATGTGCGATTTGCCATAACGGTCCGGTTTTTACAGACAGTGGCTTTCATAATATTGGTGTTAAGGCTGCGGGCCCCTTAAAAGTGGATCTCGGTCGCTATAATGAAAGTAAAGAAGATTCTGACAAAGGTGCTTTTAAAACCCCAGGTTTGCGGAGTATCAGTCAGTCTGCTCCTTATATGCATAATGGAACAGAAGCTACATTAATAGATGTAGTTGAGTTCTATGACCGGGGAGGGGATGTAAAACAAAACCTGAGTCCTTTTATCACACCCCTTGGATTGACTACGCAGGAAAAAAAGGATCTGGTTAAATTTTTAATAGCTCTCGATGGAGAACTCATTGAAGTTGTTTTTCCAGATTTTCCATAGACCTCGTAAATACCCCCCCCTAGATTATTTCAGGGGGGTTTTATTTATTAAATTCTTTTAATTTTCAATCTACTTACCAAGCCTTGCAGCCCAACTTGGAGGCTTAAGTTTTTTATTTTTTTTATTTATTATATTATATGCAGCTGTAAACCACCCAATCATAAAGCAGAGTCCACCTAATGGTGTGATGGGTCCCAAAAACAGAGGGCCGTCAAACACCAGCCCGTAAAGACTTCCACAGAAAAATATAATTCCGACACTTATCCAGATTGCTGAACGGTTTAGTTTGCGCGCAGTATCCACATGCAGTAGGTATATTAGAATGCCGATAAAGATCAGCCCCAATGCATGGTAACCAAGGTAGTCGGTGGCAGTGTGGAAGGTGGCGAGATTTTTTTCGGTTAAACGGGGTTTTAAGGAATGCGCACCAAACGCGCCGAGCATGACACTTAAACCGGCCAAACCTGCACCTAGGGAAGCCCAGCCGAGTCCATTTGGGGGGTTGGAAGCTACGTTTTCTTGAGTTTCAACAGGATCATTAGTTTCTTCCATCTCTTATATGCCCTTTAATTTATATATCGACAAGCTACCCAGAATAATACATCACTTTGAAAGTGAGTATAAAATTTAAAGTGTTTCAATTTAATTGATATAATTAAAACCTTCCTTCTTCCAGCTTCCAGATCAAAAGCGCTTATCTAGACGTATACAGGATGATGACTGGGTACATTTGTTGGAATATGAGTGTCCAGAGGAAATATTGAACTTTATCCGGTATTTCACTCAGCCGCACGTTCACTAACGATGGGGGACAACTAGGTAAAGACTTATTTGGCTGAGAGAAAGTTTTTGTGCTTCAAAAGAGGTTGCCAGTAACTACCTGCCACATGGTTCGGCTAGCCGACTATGTTGTATCTCCTTGCACGGTACTTTACTCCGAATTCTTTGTTTACTATTTCTTCGCAGTTCGCTTCATCGACTCCGCGCTGGTGCGTGACAATAGAAGCTTGTACATCGGGGATATGTTTTTTGGCCTCTTCAATAAATTCTTTAATTTTTTCATAGATTCCGTTACGAAACTTTGGAAGAGGCTTACATATTTCATCGTAGGCTTCCGAAGAGTCGGTATTAAGGCTCACCGAAACTTCATCTATAAGACCCGATAATTCTGGCAGAATATTGCGTTTGTTGATTACGTTTCCATGACCGTTGGTGTTGAGTCTCACGCGACCTCCATTGTCTTTGATTTTTTTAGCAACTTCCTTGATGACATCGAGCCTGAGAGTTGGCTCACCAAACCCGCAGAAAACAACCTCATCGTATTTCTTTACATCATCAATCGATTCCCAGATTTCTTTAACTGTGGGTTCCCGGTCTAGTTTAAGGTTGTAGCCTTGGACAACCGGTTTAGTGAGTCGAGTGCAGAACACACAATCTGCGGTGCAACGTTGTGTCAGGTTAAGATAAAGTGAATTGCGAATCTTATATGAGACGGTTCCTGTTTTTGCTTGAGCGCCAATGCCAAAGAGTTCGAAAAAATTAAGTGCCATAGTGCGTTCCACATCTTCAATTTTTAATCCGCGGATTTCTGCAAGTTTTTCGGCAGTGAAATTAACATAAGCCGGTTCGTTTCGCTTACCGCGATGTGGAACGGGGGTAAGATAAGGGCAATCGGTTTCTGCGAATAAACGATCTGCGGGAATATTTTTGGCAACTTCGCGCAGGTCCTCTGCTTTTTTAAATGTGATTGTTCCGGAAAAGGAAATATAGAACCCCATCTCCAACGCTGCATCTGCCAACTCCTGATCACCTGAAAAACAGTGGAAGATTCCCGACTGTGCTGTTGGGTCTTTGGGGTAAAATTCTGACAAAATCGAAATAATGTCTTCCTTTGCATCTCGGCTGTGGATGACAATCGGTTTATTCATGTCGCGCGCAAGTTGAACTTGATTGCGAAAATGCGTGCGTTGTAAATCCTGAGGAGAATAGTTTTTGAAATAATCGAGACCGATTTCTCCAAGAGCCACGACCTTTGGATGAGATAGTAATTTCCGTAGGTGGGCATAGGTATTGTCATCAATGGATTTCACCTCATGCGGATGGATACCCGCAGTTGCGTAAATGAAATCGTATTGTTCGGAAAGTTCCATAGACCGATAGCTGCTTTCGATATCGCAACCAATATTCATCATATACTGCACTCCACTTTCGCGGGCGCGTTCTATCACGGCTTCGCGATCTTCTTCGTAGTCGGCCACATCGATATGAGCGTGCGTGTCGATAATCATCGTACTTGTATTCCTAATCCGGGTTCCTGATCAAATCCTGCCAGTAGGAGAGAACCATCGTTGTTAGCGGCTAACAGCATACCCTGCGATTCGATTCCCATCAGTTTTGCTGGTTTTAGATTGGCTACGATAATTACGGTGCGCCCAATGAGGTCTTCTGCTTCAAAACTTTCTGCGATGCCTGCAAGAATCTGTCGAGTTTCAGTGCCGATATCTACTTTGAGTTGAACTAGTTTTTTAGATTTTTTTACTTTTTCGGCTTCAAGAATTTTCCCGGTGCGTAGATCGACCTTCATAAACTCATCAATCGTGATTTGCCCTGTGTCATCTTTTGTAGTTTCTTTTGGGGCCTCTAACTCTGCCAGAATTTTTGCGGCCTGCTTGTCTTCGATTCGTGGGAAAAGTTGTTTGGCTTTTTGAGTTTGCGTGCCCGTAGTTAAACCGCCCCAATTATCTAGCGAGGTCATCCCTTGTTCTTCTATGGTTTTTTCAACTCCGAGTTGCTGCATCAATGATTCGCAGCTTTTTGGCATAAAGGGAAAGAGTAGAACGCCTAAAACGCGTAAAGATTCTGCGGAGTTATACATAACGGTTTTCAGTCTCTCTTTACCTTCATCGGTTTTAGCGAGACTCCAAGGGCCTGTTTTGTCAATATATTGGTTGGTTGTGTCTACCAACTCCCAGATTTTTTGTAGAATTTTATTAAATGCAAGTTCGTCGTAAAGTTTGCGTACTTCATTAATTACTTCTTGTGCTTTGTTTTGCAGTGCTATGTCTTCTTCGCCTGTCGTAGCGCTTAATGGAATGGTGCCGTTGAAATATTTTTTCATCATATTAATGGTGCGGTTGAGTAGATTACCCAGATTGTTTGCTAAATCACTATTGAGTCGCCGGATCAAAGCCTTATGAGAAAAATCACCATCAAGCCCAAAGGGAACCTCCCTTAAAAGGAAATAACGGATCACATCGACTCCAAATTGGTCCGCGAGTTGATTTGGTTCTACCACGTTGTGTAGGGACTTGGACATTTTCTGTCCGTTCACTGTCCACCATCCATGCGCAAAAATATTTTTTGGTGGTTCCAGCCCAATAGCCTTCAACATGGTTGACCAGTAAACCGCGTGTGTGGTTAGGATATCTTTCCCAACCATGTTGTGATCTGCAGGCCAGAAGCCACTTGCAAGTATATCGTCAAACGAACCGTGGATGGATATGTAGTTTATCAGCGCATCGAACCAAACGTAGGTGACATATGCTTCATCGAAGGGAAGTGGGATGCCCCAGGGGAGTCGCGATTTTGGACGTGAGATGCAAAGATCTTCCAGTGGTTTTTCCAAGAAACCCAAAACTTCATTCCGCCGTGAAGCAGGCAAAATGAAATGCGGATCACTTTTAATTTTTTTGATAAGCCAATCCTGATATTTTCCCATGCGAAAAAAATAATTATGTTCCTTTATTTTTTCTACTTTACGTCGACAGTCAGGACAATTGCCTTCTTGTAAATCCTTTTCCGTCCAGAATCTTTCGCACGGGGTGCAATACCAGCCTTCATAGCTGTCGCGATAGATTTCATCTTTATCGTGTAGCTTTTGCAGGATGTCGCATACCAGACGCTTATGACGTTCTTCTGTCGTGCGGATGAAATCGCTATTGGAAATATTAAGTTTTACCCATAACTCTTTAAACCGTTGGTGAAGTTTGTCGACGTGCTGCTGCGGGGTTACATTTAGGTCTTTTGCGGCCTGCTGGACTTTTTGTCCGTGCTCATCGGTTCCAGTCAGAAAGAAAACTTTATATCCATCGAGTCTTTTAAAGCGTGCGGCTACATCTGCAGCGATGGTTGTATATGCGTGCCCGATATGCGGAATATCGTTCACATAATAAATAGGGGTGGTGATGTAAAAATTTTTCATGTTTCAGTTTTTAGAGTTTCAGGGTTTTGGGTTTTGCTGTTTAACTTTCAGTTCTTCTTTGGGGTAGGTACTAATGCTTTCGTCATCGAGGCGAACCATAACTCTCTGGGCAAGAATTTCATTTTTTAAAACTTTTCCGGGGCCATCAGGAGTTTGTACCTGACTGTTGACTCTTGGCATGCCTTTAACCATTTCTTTGTAATTGTCATGTTCGTATTGAAGACAACACATCAGTCTGCCGCACACACCTGAAATCTTACTTGGGTTTAATGCCAGTCCTTGATCTTTTGCCATTTTTATGGTGACGGGAGTGAATTCGGGTAGCCATGAGGAGCAGCATAATGTTTCGCCGCATATTCCAAACCCGCCTATGACCTTTGCCTCATCCCTCACTCCTACCTGTTTCATTTCGATGCGGTGCCGCAGGTTAGATGCAAGGTCGCGAATGAGTTGGCGAAAATCTACCCTTCCTTCTGCGGTGAAAAAGAAAATGGTTTTGTTCATATGCGGCTGGTGAACAACCCGACTCAAGCTCATTGGCAGTTCCAGTTCCATGATCTTTTCGGAGCATAAAGCCTTGGCTTTTTGTTCGACGCTTTGCCTTCGGTTCTCAGCTTGGAAATCATTGTCATTTGCAACGCGAAGAATTTTATAAAATTTCTCGTTTTTATCCTTACGGAAATTAATGATTTTGTTGGATGCTACAAGGCCCATCTTGAGTCCTTGGTCCGAATTGACCATTACCGTCATTCCCACGCGCAGCTTTAATTCTTTTGGGTCGTAGAGTTGAGATTTTACTTGGTTGTTGATGCGAATTCCAATTAAAAACTTTGGTGGTGTTGTAATGGCTTCTGTGTTTTTAGTTTTTTCGGCTGTCGATTTCATAATTTTTAAGCGGCTTCGCAAAAATCTATAAGCATGTTTTCAAAAAAAAGCTGAGCGTTAGCATTTCCTGATAAAGCTAATTGGGTTGTATGTATCGTATTAAATATTTCCAACCAGTATTTTAAACTTCTTTTTGAAGATAATGGTTTTAATCTGTTTGCAATGTCACGGTTGAGAATTTCTGACTCAGAACATCCTGAACGGAAAAATGCAAGGTCACGTACCAATTCCATCATCTCATTAAAAATCATTCCCCATTGATCGGTTTGCCGGGCCCATGATTTGGCATGTGAGAATACTATATCCATGCGATCAAAAGATACCGTTTCCAGAAGATCCAGAATTTCCTGGCGAATATTGGCAATGTCAGCCATATCCTCCGTCATGGCTTTTTTTACACTGCCTCGTGATCGAAGTGTGCGAAAGTCCAGGTCGTTCTCTACTATCATTTCTTGGGTCATGGTTTCTTTTAAAATCTTTTTTATGTTTTCTGGAGTGAGCGGTTGAAATTTAATGGCCTGGCACCTTGATATCAGGGTGGGCAGTAATTTAAACGGATGAGACGAAACCAGAACCAATACGGTTGCTGATGGGGGCTCTTCCAGCGTTTTTAAAAAAGAGTTGGCCGCTTGAGGATTCATGAGGTCAGCATCATCGATCACCGCGACTTTCACTTTTCCTTCGTAAGGGTGGAAAGCAAGTTTTCTTTGCAGCTCGCGAATGGGTTCAATCTTGATTGTTGCTTCCCGCGCTGTTGGAGTGCTTTTGATGGGTTCTATGAAAAAGAAATCGGGATGAGTTCTTTTTTCAATTTTTCGACAGGACAAACACTTGTCGCAAGCCTCCCCTTTTGCCGATTCAGGGCAGTTTAACGCTTTTGCCAATTCAATAGCGGTATATTTTTTGCCAATACTTTCCTGTCCGTAAAACAGGTAGGCGTGAGCCACACTGTTGCTTTGGAGTGCATTTTTTAAGGTTTGCTTGGGTTGTTTTTGACCCAGAATTCGATCGAACGACATGATTTTAATAATATCTCCCTTGAATTTTTATAAAAACAAGGATGTTGAGAAGATTGAAATTCTTTAAATCTAGCTAGGAAAGGGGAAGGCTTAGCCCCTTTTAGAGAGGCTAACTTACGGCATTTGTTACTATATTACTACAGGGTTCGTTATAAAACAAGCACAAGACCCCTTATTTTATGGACGTTATAGCTGAAGAGGCTGGTTTCCCACTTTATTTTTATTAATCGCACCACAACGATTGAAAATCGTTTTAAAATAAGGTTATAATCAATATCAGTTTTTCAGGATGGACTAGTTATTAAGCTAACTTTCAGGGAACACTTCATGGCAACCAAAGAAAAAGCCAAAAGAGACGTTCAGCGAAAAAGAAAACCCAAGATACTTGCTGTTATCAATGATGCCTGCACGGGTTGTGCGAGTTCTCCTATTTGCATCACCGAATGTCCAGTCGATAACTGCATGTTCGAAGTAGAAAACCCGGATGCTCCAGCGTTCAACCGAGTCTTTGTTGATCCTTTGTTATGCATAGGTTGTAAAAAATGTATAACTAAAGGTCCTATGGATACTTTTTTGGAAGGTTGCCCGTGGGATGCCATTGATATGGTGCCGGTTGATAAATATGAAGCAGAATTTGGAACCCTTCCTTATTAAAATTAAACCGATAATAGTTCGAAATTTAAAGCCAGTATTCTGAAATCAGGTTGTTTATGGGTCAGGCCATTGGTTGTCTGGTTTTACTGGATTACGATGGCTTTTACTTGCCAGTGTTTTCAGTGGTTTATGGGTAGGAAAATACAAATAAATTTTTTTTGGACAACATTGATATGTTGAGTTATAATGACCCCGGTTTTCTGGGTAATCCCCCCAAGTAAAAAATAAATGAGTGAAAATAGCGGCTTCCGGCAAGGTATGCAGGTTGCGTTCAGGTTGGGAACTGAACTGACGGTAGCAACGATTATCGGCGGCTTACTAGGGTATGCGCTGGATAGTTTTTTCGGCACAAAGCCTTGGGGTATGGTGATAGGGATTCTGCTTGGTTCTGCAGCGGGTTGTCTTGCTGTTTACCGGGTTGCGATGACTCTGACTATCGAAGAAGACGATACGAATAACGATTTGGAATAACAAAGTAAACTATGGAAAGTCCTTTACACCATTTTGAAGTCCACACGATTGTCCCGATCCACATTGGTGGGTTAGATCTTTCTATAAATAATGCAGTGGTTGCCATGTGGGTGGGGCTAGCTGTGATTTGCGGTATGTTTATATTGCCTGCCAGAAAAGGATTGTCCCTCGTTCCTGGTAAATTACAGAGTGTTCTGGAAATTGCGGTGGAGTTTATTCGCAATCTGGTTTACGAGTTTATTGGCGAGGAAGAGGGGCGGAAATATGTTCCCTTCATTGCTAGTTTGTTTTTGTTCATTCTTGCCTGCAACTTGATTGGTTTGGTGCCAGGTTCTTATACGATCACCAGTCAGTTGGTGGTGACCGGGGTTTTTGCGACCGGAATTTTTATTTTGACGCTGGTGATTGGTTTTTCAAAACATGGTATGGGCTTTCTTGGAATCCTTGTGCCACCAGGAATTCCCAAGGTGTTGATTCCTGTAATGATCCCGATCGAAATCATTAGCATGCTGGCTCGGCCGATATCTCTTGCGGTGCGCCTGTTTGCCAATATGACGGCGGGGCATACTGTTTTAGCAGTTTTATTTGGTCTGGCTATGACAGGGCCTTTATGGTTGGGCTGGTTGCCGTTTGGTTTTACGGTGGTCATTAACGGATTAGAAATTGCTATCGCTTTCATTCAAGCATACATATTCACAACGCTGACCTGTGTTTACATTGGCGATGTGATCAAGTTACATTAATTATTAGTTAACAATAGGAGGAAAGAATGGGTTCAGAAGCTGCTGCATTAATTGGAATGGGTTTATGTGCCGCCGGTTTTTTTGGTGCTGCATTGGGTATCGCATATATTTTTGCGAAAACCATCGAAACCGTTGGTCGTCAACCTAATTGTGAAGCGAAAGTTGCTAAATATTGTTGGATCGGTTTTGCACTGGTTGAAGCAATTGCTCTTTACGCCTTGGTTATTGCTTTTATCATTATGCCGTAGGAAGCGCATGCCGTTTTGTGTGTTGTGTGAAAATTTTTTAAGGATCAATTATGCCTCAATTTGAACAAGTTTCTGTTTTTGGTTCGCTGATTTTCTGGTCAGTAATTTCTTTTGCGATTTTGTTTTTTATGCTTAAGAAGTTTGCTTTTCCGCCGATTCTTGCTGCTCTCGATGACCGTGAGAAAAAGATTCGTGGTGATATTGAAGCCTCGGAAAAGCTGAAGCAGGATGTGGAAAAAATAAAAATAGATTTGGAGGAAAAACTAGCAGCCGCGCACGGTAAAGCTGAAGCGATTGTCCAGCTGGCGCAGGATGAAGCTAAAAAAATTCAAGAGAAAATCGTTCAAGAAACCGAAGCCAAGGTCAAACAGGTGCAGCGCGAAGCGGAGCAAGAAATTCAAAGCTCTCGAAGCAAGCTTTTACAGGAAATTCGAAGCTACACCGCAGCGTTGACCATTGCTTCTACGGAGAAATTTCTTAAGAAGGCATTGGACGATTCAGATAAAAAACGGCTGGTGGATGAGTCTATTGAGCAGGTGATTCAGGAATTGGAAAAAAATCAGCAGAATTAACGTCTCTTAAAGAAAAATAAATTGCGATGTTGGAAAATCAGGTAGGGAAAAGGTACGCCGAAGCGCTTTCCGGGAATATTGAAGATAATTTCCAATTAGGAAACGCATTGCAAAGTTTGGAAGCTTTTGGCGAAGCCATGAAAACGGAAAAACAATTGTTACGTTTTTTTGAGCATCCTTCTATTTCCACAGAAAAGAAAAAGAAAGTCGTTGAGGAACTTTGTAGTCGTTTGCAGACTGGAGATAAGGTTCGCAATCTGCTAGTTTTGCTCAATAAACGTGGGAAAATTATTTTTCTCGATAAAATTATTGAATATTTCTCGAGGGTCGTAGACCGTAGGCTGGGGCAAACAAGAGTTAATGTGACCTCGGCGTATTCTTTGTCGGATGCTAATACGGGTCGACTGAAAACAGCGTTGAATAAAATTTTAGGAAAAACCATATTGATCGATACCGAAGTGGATGAGTCGCTGATTGGCGGAGTAATGCTGCGCATTGGGGACTTGGTAGCGGATGATACTATTCGTAACCGCTTGTATATCTTGAAACGAACAATAGAGAAAGAGGAGGTAGTCTAAGTGAATTTACGAGCCGATGAAATCAGCTCCCTGATTCAAAAGCAAATCGAAGGATTTGAAGAGGGGATTGAGCTCAAGGAAACCGGTCGGGTGATTTCGGTGGGAGATGGAATCGCACGTATTTACGGCCTTGGAAACGCTATGGCCGGTGAACTTTTGGAATTCCCTGGCGGATTATCTGGAATGGTGCTGAACCTCGAAGAAGATAATGTGGGTGCGGTGCTCCTCGGACGCGATGACAATATTAAAGAAGGCGATGAGGTTAAACGCACAGGAAAGATCATGCAAGTGCCTATCGGACCTGAAATGGTCGGCCGTGTTGTAGATGGTCTGGGTGCGCCGATTGATGGCAAAGGCCCCATTAAAACAGACAAGTTTGGTCCTATTGAAAGAACTGCTCCAGGCGTGATTGACCGAAAATCGGTTCATGAACCTATGCAAACAGGTATCAAGGCAATTGATGGAATGATTCCGGTTGGTCGTGGTCAACGAGAGCTCATTATTGGTGACAGACAAACAGGTAAAACGGCAGTTGCGATTGATGCGATCATCAATCAAAAAGGCCAGAACATGTTTTGTATCTATGTTGCGGTCGGGCAAAAACGGTCTACCGTTGCTCGAGTTGTGAAAACTCTCGAAGAACGTGGTGCGATGAAGTACACTATTGTTGTTTCTGCGTCAGCCAGTGACCCTGCACCTATGCAGTTCATTGCTCCTTATGCGGGTTGTGCAATGGGGGAATACTTCCGTGACAATGGTCAGCATTGTCTGATCGTTTATGATGATCTCAGTAAACAGGCCGCCGCTTATAGACAGCTTTCTCTTCTTCTGAGAAGACCACCGGGGCGTGAAGCGTATCCGGGTGATGTTTTCTTTTTGCATTCTCGATTACTTGAGCGTTCTGCAAAAGTCAGTGATGAATTGGGAGCAGGTTCCATGACGGCTCTGCCGATTATCGAAACCCAGGCGGGTGATGTTTCCGCATACATTCCGACCAACGTGATATCCATTACGGATGGGCAGATATTTTTGGAAACGGACCTATTTTATTCTGGAGTTCGTCCTGCGATCAATGTTGGGCTTTCTGTGTCTCGAGTTGGTGGTGCGGCGCAAATTAAAGCAATGAAACAGGTGGCAGGTCAGCTTCGATTAGACTTGGCGCAATACCGCGAAATGGCAGCTTTTGCTCAGTTCGGTAGTGATCTGGACGCAGCTACTCAAGCTCAGCTACATCGCGGTGAACGATTGGTGGAATTGCTTAAACAAGGTCAGTACAAACCTTTAACTGTAGTTCAGCAAATCGTCTCCATTTTTTCAGGTGTGCGAGGTTTGGTGGATGATATCCCTGTAGCTAGTATCCAAAAATTTGAAGCTGGTTTGATCAGCTTTATGGAAGACAAGCATCAGGTGTTGATGAATAAAATTGCAGAAGCAAAAAAACTTGATGGTGACAGCGAAAGCCAGTTGAAAGCAGCTATCGAAGAATTCAAAGGTCTTTTTAAGAATTAATCTATGCCTAACTTAAAAGATATAAAAAGGCGAATCCGAAGCGTAAAAAATACGCAACAAATCACCAAGGCCATGAAACTGGTTGCGGCATCGAAGTTGCGAAAAGCCCAGCTTGCTATTCTTGAGGCGAGGCCTTACGCGGTTAAGATGATGGATGTTCTCAACCATTTGGCAGCAAGATGTAATAGCGACTTGCACCCTTTGTTGGATGAGCGGGAAGGAAATAAACATTTGTTCCTTATCATTACTGCTGACAAAGGTTTATGTGGGGGCTTCAACGGAAGCATCATTCGTAAAACAGCCGAACACCTAAAAAAGAATCCGCAAAATGAAAACTCGCTGATTATCGCTGGGAAAAAAGGAAATGATATTTTCCGCAATCGCCCAGTGAATATTGTTGATGACCATATTGGCTGGACGAAGGATTTTAATTACCTGAAAGCGCAGGAGATTGGTGAAAGTCTAGCCACTTTGTTTTCAGAGAAAAAGGTCGACAAAGTTTTCATGATTTATAACGAGTTTAAATCGGTGATGGCTCAAGAGGTTATTGTTGAGCAATTGTTGCCAGTGGTGCCAGAAAAACTGGAACATAAAGAAGGTTCCTTTGCTGTGGATTATATCTACGAGCCCGATGAAGAAGCCATTCTGGACGGTCTTCTTAAGCGTTACATGACAGTTGAAGTTTGTCGGGCGTTTCTAGAATCGAGTGCCAGTGAGCATGGTGCGCGCATGACGGCAATGGATAGTGCTACACGCAATGCTGGTGAAATGATTGGTGCCTTGACATTAACTTATAATCAAGCCCGACAGGCTTATATAACTAAAGAATTAATAGAAATTGTAAATGGTGCCGAAGCCTTGAAAGGTTGATGGCGTGAAAGATACTGAAATTAGTGGAGGGGAATGAATGAATAAGGGAAAGATTATCCAGGTCATGGGACCCGTTGTAGATGTGAGCTTCGAAGACGGTGTGCTACCTGCTCTTTATAACGCGATAAACATTGAGCGAACCGGTGAAACCGGAGAAACTGAAACTCTCGTTTGCGAAGTGGCTCTGCACTTGGGAAATAATGCTGTGCGAAGCGTTGCCATGCATTCAACTGATGGACTGGTTAGAGGAATGGAAGTGCTCGATACTGGCGCTCCTATTACTGTGCCGGTTGGAGAAGAAGTTCTGGGTCGGATTCTAAATGTTGTAGGCGAACCTGTAGATAAAAAACCTCCCGTTGATTCTAAGGTTAGATGGAGCATTCATCGTGATGCACCCGCATTTGATGAACAGGATACCAAAATGGAGATGCTCGAAACCGGCATTAAGGTTATCGACATGCTTGAGCCCTACCTTAAAGGTGGGAAGACCGGCCTTTTCGGCGGAGCAGGCGTGGGCAAGACCGTTCTGATCATGGAGCTGATTCGTAATATCGGCGCGGAACATGGCGGCTATTCAGTGTTCGCCGGAGTAGGTGAGCGGACTCGTGAAGGTAATGATCTCTACCATGAAATGGTAGACTCCAATGTAATTGATAAAACCGCTCTGATTTACGGGCAGATGACAGAACCTCCTGGCGCTCGAATGCGAGTCGGTTTGACAGGCCTTACTTGTGCGGAGTATTTCCGTGATGAAGGTGGGAAAGACGTTCTATTATTTATTGATAATGTTTTCAGATTTTCACAAGCGGGTTCTGAAGTATCTGCACTTCTGGGTCGAATTCCTTCAGCGGTAGGTTATCAGCCTACACTAGCGACTGAAATGGGTAACCTGCAAGAGCGCATTACTTCAACGAAAAAGGGTTCCATCACTTCCGTACAGGCGATTTATGTGCCTGCGGATGACTTGACCGATCCGGCTCCTGCAACGACCTTCTCGCATCTCGATGCGACTACCGTTTTGAATCGTCGTATTTCTGAGTTGGGCATTTATCCAGCAGTTGATCCTCTGGATTCAACTTCACGGATTCTTGATCCAGAAGTTATCGGTGATGAACACTACAACACAGCTCGCGGTGTTCAACAGGTTCTGCAACGTTATAAAGATCTTCAAGATATCATTGCGATTCTGGGTATGGACGAATTATCGGAAGAAGACAAGCAATCGGTTTCTCGTGCTCGAAAAATTCAAAAATTTCTGTCGCAGCCATTTTTTGTAGCCGAGGTCTTTACAGGGGCACCAGGAAAATATGTAAAAGTACAAGACACAATAGAGGGTTTCAAAGCCATTCTTGAAGGTAAAGGGGATGACATCTCTGAGCAGGCATTTTACATGGTGGGAACTCTTGATGATGTACTCGCAAAACAAAAGGAACTGGATAAAAAATCAGCATGACGCAAAAACTGATACTCAGCATTGTAACTCCCGAAAAACAACTGGTTTCTGAAGAGGTCGATCAGGTCAATGTCCCTGGTACCGAGGGCGATATGGGGATTCTTTATGATCACGCCCCGATTCTGACCGTCCTGCGCTCTGGACAGTTGTCTTATGAAAAAGAAGGCAAGACCGTTGTATTGGTCGTTAGTGGCGGATATCTAGAAGTTACAGATAACCGCGTAACGGTAATGGCTGAAACGGGAGAATTTTTAAAAGAGATCGACCGCGAACGCGCTGAGCGTGCCCAGGCCGAAGCTGAAAAACGGCTGGGTGAAACTGATATCTCTGAAGAAGAATACATCGAAACACAGAAGAAACTTTTCCGCGCAATTGCCCGCCTCGAAAATTCTGAGAGCAACTAAACTCGTAGTTCTAACTGCCCTTTTTTAATTCCCCTCCCTTTCCTTCATTTGAAAATGATACACTGGTTGTATTATTCATATTCCTAGTGGAGAATTTACATGAATAATAAAAAATAAATTCCCTGGTTCGATTTGCTCCATAAATAATGAGAACTCTGATAAAGCGATATTTCACCTTCAGGAATATTACAGCCTTGCTCCCAGCCGATCTGAAGCCGCGAAAATTCAGACCAAGATCGAGGCCTTAAGAAGTCAGGGCCAAAAATCTGGTTGATCGGGGAACTCTTCATCTCCCAAATTCAATAAAGGACTTGATGAATCCATTCGTAAAAACCAAAACATGCTACTGTTCTTTTAATAATCTCCTTTTTACTATATTTTAAAACACCAAAATAACTGTGCAAAGTACCCAGAGCGGTACAAAAGTGCTGCATTACCCTCGCGCGCTTTATGCCAAGGTTGCTGAGTGTCTGATATTGGCGACGGTCTCAACCGGCCGATACAACACATGAGTTAAATCGTTTAGCTGGTGTTTTAAATTCTAATTTTTACGTAGCCTCTCATTTTACTGTTGGGCCACCGAATTCAACTTAGTTTGAGAGTTTTTGATAAGTCAGTACCTTCTGGAAAATATTGTTTAAGCAAACCATTAGTATTTTCGTTTGGTCCTCGTTTCCATGGGTAGCGAGGATCAGAAAAATAAACGTTTATATCAGTTTTTAATGTAAATCGCTTATGGTCTGACTCTATTTCAAGTGAAAGTATTGGATCGACCAGTTGAAGTCGTAGCAGAAAGCCGACATAAAATAACAGCACTAAAAAAAACTATTTTTTTGAAAACTAAAAATTCACGGGAGGATTAGAGATAATCTTTTAAATACTTTCCGGTGTAGGAAGTTTTAGATTTTGCGATTTCCTCGGGTGTGCCTTCAGCCATTACGAGACCGCCACCTTCTCCACCTTCAGGGCCGAGGTCAATGAGATGGTCTGCTGTTTTGATAACATCCATATTATGTTCGATGATTACTACTGTATTCCCAGTATCCACTAGTTTCTGCAAAACTTTCAGTAATTGTTCGATGTCGGCGAAATGCAATCCGGTGGTAGGTTCATCCAAAATATAAAGGGTTCTACCGGTACTTCGTTTACTGAGTTCTTTTGATAGTTTTACTCGTTGTGCTTCTCCACCGGACAAGGTAGTTGCCTGTTGACCAAGACGGATATATCCCAAGCCTACATCTTTGACCGTTTGTAACTTGTTCTTTATTGCAGGAATATTTTTAAAAAACTCGTTGCCTTCTTCTGCCGTCATGTTTAGAACATCGGCGATGCTTTTACTCTTATATGAAATTTCTAATGTTTCACGATTGAATCTTTTCCCCTGGCAGACTTCGCAAGTTACGTACACGTCTGGCAGAAAATGCATTTCAATTTTAATGAGCCCATCTCCTTGACAGGCTTCGCAGCGCCCACCTTTAACATTGAAACTGAAGCGGCCGGGTTTGTATCCACGTGCCCGGGCTTCAGGAACCTGGCTGAATAGTTCTCGAATGAGGGTGAACACGCCGGTGTAGGTAGCGGGATTAGACCGGGGAGTTCGACCAATGGGGGATTGATCTATATCGATCACTTTGTCGAGATAATGAATTCCTTGAATTTTGTCGAAAGATCCGGGTTTGTCTACCGCTCTATAAAAATGTTTGGCCAAAGATTTATAAAGAATATCCAGAGTCAGTGTGCTTTTACCAGAACCGGAAACACCGGTCACACAAATCAGGCAACCTAGTGGAAACTTCACATTAACATTTTTCAAGTTGTTTTCTTTTGCTCCTAGTATTTCAAGAAACTCACCGTTGCCTTTTCTTCTTTGATTTGGCGTAGCAATCTTTTTTTTGCCAGATAAATATTGTCCGGTTAGGGACTTCTTTGATTTCAGCAGGGTTTTAGGGGTACCTGCAAAGGTTATCTCTCCTCCATGAACCCCTGCGCCGGGACCGAGGTCAACAACATAGTCGGCGGAGCGGATGGTGGCTTCGTCATGCTCTACTACGATAACGGTGTTTCCTAAATCACGTAAACGAACCAAGGTGGCTAATAACCGATCGTTATCTCGTTGATGCAGTCCAATACTAGGCTCATCGAGAACATATAAAACCCCCATTAGACTAGAGCCAATCTGCGTTGCCAGTCGAATGCGTTGGCTTTCACCGCCCGACAGGGTTGCCGATGTGCGATCGAGGGACAGATATTCTAGTCCGACATTGCTAAGGAAGCCGAGTCTTTCCTTAATTTCTTTCACAATTCGGCGGGCAATATTATTCTCCTGTTTTGTCAGTTTCAGGTCTTTGAAAAACTTGAAGGCTTTGCCAATGGAGAACGAGGTAACGTCAACAATATTTAAATCAGCAACTTTTACTGCGATGGCTTCTTTTCTCAAACGCTTACCATCGCATTGCTGGCAGGGGAGGGCACGCATAAAACGAGCGATTTCTTCTCGCGACCATGTGGAATCGGTTTCAAGATAACGTCTCTCAAGATCAGGAATGACCCCGTCAAAGGTGTCTGTGTAATGCTGTTGACGTCCGTCTTTTTCAAAAAAATATTTTATCGGTTCATCGCCAGAACCATATAAAAGAATACTTTGTATCTTTTTAGTGAGTTTATTAAAAGGAGTGCTGAGCTTGAATTTGAAATGAGCGGAGATTGTATCTAGCATTTGATGGTAATAAATAGAACTGCGTTTTTCCCATGGTTTCAATGCTCCGTCTCGAATGGAGAGACAATCGTCTGGCACAACCAGTTCGGGGTCAATCACCATTTTTATCCCCAACCCATCACACTTTGAGCAGGCCCCTTGAGGATTGTTGAATGAGAAAAGTCGGGGCTCCAGTTCTGGGTAGCTGATGTTGCAATAACTACATGCGAACTTTTCGCTGAACAATAATTCTTCTTCTTCAATGATGGAAACAACAATGCTGCCTTCGCCTTGGGTGAGGGCTGTTTCGACAGAGTCGGCTAAACGTTTCCCCATTTCTTCCTTGATGACCAGTCGGTCGACAACGATTTCTAGAGTGTGCTTGAATTTTTTATCGAGAACGATTTCTTCATCGAGAGACCGTATTTCGCCGTCAATCCGAGCGCGGACGAATCCTTTTCTCCTCATATCGAGAATTTCTTTTTTGAATTCTCCTTTACGTCCTCTAGCAATCGGAGACATGATCATTATCTTTTTCCCGACAGGAATGGATTGCACCTGGTCGACGATATGCTGGACAGTTTGTGAGGTAATCTCTCTACCACAGCCATAGCAACTTACGCGTCCGATGCGTGCATATAGTAGTCTTAAGTAGTCATAGATTTCCGTTACTGTGCCAACGGTGGAGCGTGGATTGCGGCTTGATGTTTTTTGCTCGATGGAAATAGCGGGGGAGAGTCCATCAATGGAATCGATATCCGGCTTTTCCATCAGTTCCAGAAATTGCCGTGCGTATGCCGAAAGGGACTCCACATAACGGCGCTGACCTTCTGCATATATTGTGTCGAAGGCTAGAGAAGATTTCCCTGAACCGCTCAACCCAGTAATAACCACTAGTTTTTCGCGTGGTAGAGTTAAGTGGAGATTCTTGAGATTATGTTCTCTTGCGCCTTTTATGTTTATGAATTCAAGAGCCATTAAAAAATTTATATAAAAAAAGGTTTTGGGAATGCCATGCTGAACTAGTCGAAGCATGCACAATAATTAATAGTACCTTAGCTCTTCGACAAGCTTAGGTGAGGGTTTCGTTAGAATATTACTCCTTGAACATCGAGTTCCACTTTTTATCGACTTGCGTTTTGATTTCTTCGGACATCTCAATTTCTTCGGGCCAGTTTTGCTGGTAGCCTTCTTCTTTCAGTTTTTGTGTTACATCGATTGCAAGCCGATCTCCATCGAAATAGAAATCGCGTTTGGGATCGAGATTGTTAAAAAATTTCCACATCACTATTGAATCATCATCGAGTTTCACATGGCCTTCCAGTACGATTACGATGTCGATGGCTGAGAACTTGGTATCATTGAAAAAGGTTTTGATGAATTCTTCCCCTTGGTGAGAGCGGGTTTTGTCCAAGGCGGCATACATGACGGATCTTTGGGCATTAATGTCTAAGATTCTACAATCCTTTAGATCAGGAAACTGATTCTTAGCTTCCTCTTTAGAAGGGAACGGAGAACTATTCCATGCAGTCGATTTGTTTTCTCCATAGCCAGGTTCACCTTTTACTTTTTCCGTTAGATCGATGCCAAGTTTAGAGCCATAAAGCATATTGTCGGAGCCGTGGTTGAGTACATCAAGCACGCCTTCTGAGAAAAACAGATCACGTTCAAAGTTTATCGTGTCCAATATTAGCTTGGTCAACTCATGGTAATTGTGGACATCAATTTTACTGTCGACCGTGATGATGGTTTTAACAAAACTCATTTGCCCCAGTCCCCAGAGGGCGCTCATCAAGCGGCGCGACTGCATGGGGTAGCGTTTGTCAATGGAGACGATGACACAGTTGTGGAACACTCCTTCAACCGGCATATCCATGTCGACGATTTCAGGTAGCTGGGTGCGCATGAGAGGAAGGAAGATACGCTCCGTGGCACGGCCGAGATAAAAATCTTCCTGCGGTGGCTTACCCACTATCGTCGTCAGGTAAATAGGGTCTTTCCGGTGTGTGATAGCTGTAAGATGAAAGACTGGGTAATCACCATCCTGTGAATAGTAACCCGTATGGTCTCCGAAAGGACCTTCCAATCGCATTTCTGATGGATCGATAAATCCTTCGAGAACAATTTCAGCGTTTGCGGGGACTTCCAGATCTACGGTTTTGCATTTTACGAGAGGTACGCTCTTCTCTCTGATGAAACCCGCGAGCAGGAACTCATCAATGCCGTATGGCAGGGGAGCGGATGCCGCGTAACATGAAGCGGGATCTGCACCAATGGCAACAGCAACCTCCATTATTTTATTCTGCTTTTGATATTCATGGAAAAAGTGAGAACCATCTTTATGAATGTGCCAGTGCATACCTGTTGTTTTTGAGTCGTAGATCTGCATGCGGTAGAGTCCGACATTCTTTACTTTACGGTCGACACTTCGATTGATAACAATAGGAAGAGTTATGAATCGTCCTGCATCCTGAGGCCAGCATTGCAGAATGGGGATTAGATCGAGATTGACATTGCCATTGAGATGCACCACCTCTTGACAGGCGGCTTTTGTGGAACCGACCAACTTTGGCGGAAACTGCACTGCCTGAAACAACATGGGTAAAAGCTTTGCTTTTTCCAGCAATGTTGTGGGTGGCTGTATTTTTAAATAGCGTTCTATTCTTTTAGGTATCTCCTCTATATCGTGTACCCCAAGAGCGGCGTTCATTCTTTTTTGACTGCCGAAAGCGTTGATCAGTACGGGCATAGAGCTGCCCTCTACATTTTCAAAAAGCAGTGCTTTTCCGCCACCGGTTTGTTTTGAGACTCGGTCGGTAATTTCGGAGATTTCAAGAATTGGAGACACTTGTTCTCGAATTCGAATGAGTTCGTTTTCGAATTCAAGCCGGTCGATAAATTCTCTTAAAGAAGGATAAGCCATGAAAACTCTAGTAATGATAAATGACCTTCAATTATATAGCAGTAGATATCTAAATAATGAAAAAAATTATTTAATAAATTTCCCAGCTCTATTTCCCCTGAGTCCGGTCAAATGGTAAGATGGAAGCATGTTACGATTTTTTCTCAGGCGGGTGTTGTTAGGGATACCGGTTCTGGCTACTGTTGCTACGCTGACCTTTCTCATCATGCATCTGGTGCCCGGCGGACCGTTTGATAGTGATAAAATCCTTCCCCCGCAAATCATTGCCAATATCGAAGCTAAGTACCACCTGGATGAACCTATAGAAATACAATATCTGCTTTATATGAAGCAGTTATTACAAGGTGATTTGGGTCCCTCCTATAAATATATTGGTCGCGATGTATCCGATATCTTGCGCAACACTTTTCCGGTTTCTTTTACCTTGGGCTTGTGTGCGGTTTTAGTTGTGCTGGGTCTAGGAGTGCCTGCGGGGGTGATCTCTGCTTATTGGAAAAACTCTTTACTGGACAGATCGATATTGTTATTCGCAGCGATGGGAATTTCTGTTCCTAGTTTTGTTTTGGGAGCGATATCCGTCTGGATATTTTCGCATCAATTACATTTGTTACCGCCTGCATTGTGGGAGGGGCCTCGGTATATGATCCTTCCCGCATTTGCATTAGGTGCTGGGTTTGCGGGTTATATTGCTCGGTTGACGCGCACGACCGTTCTTGATGTGTTGGGAACGGATTATATTCGTACTGCCCGTGCGAAAG